>Ga0247727_10000039_pt1 | contig 260311 bp, 196 predicted proteins | sample WisWelCaveWW1625_FD_202498 | JGI IMG/M metagenome (GOLD analysis project Ga0247727, IMG submission 202498) | Biofilm microbial communities from Wishing Well Cave, Virginia, United States - WW16-25 | ecosystem: Environmental > Aquatic > Deep subsurface > Groundwater > Cave microbial mat... | reverse complement strand
ACGACCCGGTCGGGCCCTGGCGCCAGTCGTAGGTGTTGGTGACGGTCGTGGTCGTGGTGGTCGTCTCCCCGAAGAGCGAGAGGGCGCTCGACGTGGTCGCGAGCGTCAGCGCGAACGGGCGGCCGTTCTCAAACCGCCAGGTCAGGACGCCCGAGTCGGTCGTCAGGCGGTTGCCGAAGAGATCGACCCCGGCGCCCTGGCTCGCTTGCGTCGCGCCGGTGATGCCCCAGAAGAGGCCGCCGATGCGCGGGTCGGTGGGGTCGAGGCCGGGGTTGGCGCCAGCGGTGAAGGTGCCATAGCTCTGGGTCGCGAGGGCGGTGGTCACGACCTCGTTGCCCAGGAAGTCGACCGCCAGGGTCTGGCTCGCGGAGGCCTGCCCCACTTGGAGGAAGCTCCACGACCCGGTCGGGCCCTGGCGCCAGTCGTAGGTGTTGGTGACGGTCGTGGTCGTGGTGGTCGTCTCCCCGAAGAGCGAGAGGGCGCTCGACGTGGTCGCGAGCGTCAGCGCGAACGGGCGGCCGTTAACATAGGTGAATTGAAGAACCTCTGAGCTGGTGGCGGTTTGATTACCGAAGAGATCGATACCCGTACCGTTGGTGACCGAACTTGCTTGTGTGATACCCCACCAGTATTGATCGAGCGATTGCCCGACGCGATCCTGCTGTTGAAAGATCCCATGGCGCTGCTGGCTAACGGTCGTGGACAGCGTTCGATTGCCAAGAAAGTCAATGCTGGTCGCCTGGCTCACGGATTGTTGATCGACCAGGAGAAACGCGCGACGCTTCAACTTGTTCAACGGATCCCGGGTGGGATCGCCCGGCTCCACCCACGCATAATGACTTTCCGTGTCAGTCGTCGTCTGATTGATCTCACCGAACAACGTACCGGACTCCGACTCAGCGTGAACGGACATGGCAAACTGACGCCCCAACACAATCTCATAGGCCGTCCGGCTGAATGTCCTGACGGACGACCCGAAGAGATCAATACCTACCGATATTCCACCAACACTGGTCAACATCGTGCCGGTCAGCGGATCCACTAACGACACCTCAAGATCCTCGACACTCTTGAGCAGCCCTTGATAAATTCTCCCCTGATCGTTCAGGTAATGCGGATCAATCACGAGACGCCCCTGCTCGTCCATCGTGAGATATGACGCCGGCAGATCATCCGCCGCCTCGTCGCCGGTGGTGTACGCGAACCGCAGAGCAGATTTGGAAAGCATGACGCTCCCGAACATATCGGCGGCTCGGGTCGTCGTCACCACCTGGCTGGCCTTCGCCTGACCGTTGATGATGGCGTAGAGGGTTTGCGTTGTGCTGAAGGTATCGGCATCAAAGAGATCCTGGCTGACCGAGAGCGAACCGAGGCCTTCCAACAACGCTCCAGTCAGCGGATGGATCAATGAGATCAGAGCATCCTCCGCCGTCTTGAGCAACCCGACATGCGCGTTGCCATCGGGCCCGATATAACGCGGATCCGGCACGTCGGAGGCCGTTTCATCACCTAACGTATAGGCATACCGCACGCCACTGACCGATGCTGATCGGCTGCCGAAGAGATCGATGCTTTGGGCAGAGGTGATCACTTCGCTCGCTTTCGACTGGCCGGCGACGATCACGTACTGCGTGTTGATCATGCTGAGGTTCCGGTTGCCCAAGACATCCTCTCCTAGCGCGATCGCGCCGAATCCATCGAACGGCTCACCGGTTGTCGGATCCTCCAGATGCACCTGACCATCACGCACCGTCTTCAACAAACCGATCCAGACATTCCCCTCAGGCCCCACGTAGCGCGGATCCGGCAACGTGTCGGGATCCTCCGTGCCATCCGTGTATTCATACTCGACAGCACTTCGACTGTAGGTCGTACCGCCAAAGACATCCATCCCGTTGGTCTCTGACTCCGCACGCGTGACCCGCGGCACATTGTTGATGACCGTATACGTGTTGACCGCCGTGGTCGTTGAGGTGTTCCCAAAGATATCCAACGATGTGGACCGCGTCGAACCGGTCGCTCCGGTCACGCGCCCGACCCCGTCGTAGGTAAAGTTCGTCGTCGTGTGCGACTCGGTCGTCGAACCATCGACGTTGAACGCCGTCTTGTCGCCCACCTCCTGCGACACAAACGCCCGCAACACCCGATCCTCACCGTTGATGATGACGTAGTCGCGATCCGATGCGCCGGTGAAGGTGTTGCCGAAGATATCGATCCCGCTGAATTGATCGCCCCCATCCGCACCGGCCAGCAGCAACGTGTCGGGATCATACTCGTACGTCTGCCAGGCGAGCGTGTGCACCGCGGAACCATCGATGTTCAACGAATCGGTGACGCTGTCCGTGCGCACCACCTTCGCCTGACCACGCATGATGGCATAGGTTTGATCGAAGACCGTCGTATAGGCATTGCCGAAGATATCGAAGCCGACCGTCGTGCCACCGCCGCGCGCCGCGATCAGCATTCCGTTATCGTCGTAGTCGAACTCCGTCCAGCTGACGGTGTGCGCCTGCGACCCGTCAGCGTTCTGCACATGACTCTCATCGGCGTTGCGGTCGGTATGCGATGGTGGCGTCGGCTCGATCGGCAGCACGAGATCAGCCAGCACCGAGGGCTCGATCAACGGAAACTGCCAACCGGCGAAGTACGTGCCATCCGGCAGTTGCTGCCGGAGGTCCTCAAACTGCTGCTGGTCGACGATCAAGATCCGCGTGCGCCCACCGGCCAGCGGACGATTCGAATGCCCGGTCAACGTCACCACGCCATCGAGACGGATGGCGAACGCCGTCGCGCCGTCAGGCTGCATGTACCAGACGCCGGGATCGTTCGGATCTTCGGTCCAGAGCGTCGCCACCGCCCCCTGCCGCTGCGCGTCGGTGAGCCCCTCAACCACCACCGTCACCTGCTGCGGCGTGAAGCTGACGACCCCGATCGAGACCGGAGCCGTTGCCGCAAAGAGCGGCGCTGCGCTTGCCACGAAGAGTGGCGCTTCCTGCTCGCGCTCCACGATCAGCGCAGGACCGAGCTCCTGCTCCTGCGACGCCTCCACGACGATCGGCTGCGGCTGAACGGGCTGCGGAACGACGACCGGCGACGGCGCCACCGGCTGCGCTTCAGGCGCTACCTCTGTTTCAACCGGAGCTGCTACGATCGGCTGCACGAGCTGACTCTCCACCGGCTGCTCAGCTACCTCCTCAGTCACCGGCTGCGATGGCGCTTGTGCAACCGGCGGCTCGATAACGACATCGGACGGCTGCGGCTGCTCCTCCTCTACCGCCGATGGAGCGGTCGCTGCCAATACCGCTGCTACGCGATCCATTGCCTGCAACGTCTCTTCGGACGGCTGCGGTGCCACCTCGATCGGCTGACTGACCAGCGGGGCAGAAACCGGCGTTGACGCTGCCATCACCACAGAGGCTGGCGCCGCCTCTGCCTCAGGCATCACCTGACCCAGCAGCGCCGCCAACGCCCGATCAACCAACGTATCACCCGTCGATGTCGGCGGCACCGATGATGGGGTAGTCACCGGCGACGCCACCGGAGGCTCCGGCTCAGCGGTCACAACCGGTGGCGTAACAACCGGCGGAGGCGCCAGCACCGCAATCTGCCGCTCAAGCTCCCGCTCGCGCTCCTCCTGACGTCTCCGCTCTCGCTCCTGCTCCCACTCTCGCCCACGCTCACGCTGCCGAACAGCCGCCTCCACAATCTTGCGACGAATCCGATCGCCCTCCAACCGCTCAAGAACCGCCGCCATCGCCTGTTCGCGCGACACCGGAGTCACTACACGCCGCTCCTTTTCCTGCTCACGAGTCCGCTGGTCGATCTCTTCCCGATCCTCTTCCTCCTTCTCATCCTCCTCTTCGCGACGCACCACCCGCGCCGGTTCCTCTACCGACCGCTCCACCTGCACAGGCTGTCGTTCCGGCACCCGACGCTCCGGCGACACGACGCGCAGCTGTCGCAACGCCTCCAGCACAGCTCGGTTGGGCTCGTCCTCTTGCTCCACTCTCGCTCGATGACGCCGCTCAACCTCATGCCGCGTCACCCTCTCCATCTCCTCTAGCTCAGATGCCACAACATCCGACTCCGCCTCAACAACCCTGGGAGCCAGAACAACGGCCGGGACGACCGCTTCTTCTTCAACCGGCTGCGCTACGAAACCTTCCTTCACAATAACGGTTTCCGGCTCAGTTACCACGATCTCCGCTTCCTCTATATATGGCATCTCCCCAGCCACCAACGGCCCCACCATCGGCACCGGCACCGGTTGCACCGCCCGATCCAACATCGGCTCGACAATCACCACCGGAGCTAACTCCACTTCCTGCGACACCAGAGACACCACTGGCGAAGAAACGACCGGAGCAGCTTGCGGAGCAACAGCAGGCAATTCGACAGACGGGATAGCAGGTACGTTACTCTGAGATACAACAGGACGAATAGACAACTCGGTGGGAGCAATCGGAGCAACACCAAGATCACGCGCTGAAGCGATCGAGGCCGGAGGCGCTCGCGTCGACAGAATCCATTCCTTCCACTGACTCAAGAATTCATTGACCGGTACCTGGTAACTACGACCATCGACCTCGTAGACGGTAACGATACCGTTCTCGATCGACTCGATCGTTACCAGGTGGTCTTGACGCTCCCCGACCACCGCCATGATCGGACCGCTCATCCGCCGCAACTGATCCCAACCGATCTTATACATATCCAGCCGAATCCCATAATCAGCAGCGACCTCCTTAACCGTCTCAAGGGAGGTGTACACCACATCCTTGCTGATATCCAACCGCCCACGACTGATGTCGGTCATCAATGTCCTCAGCGCGATGTCGGACAGACTGAGATTGACCCCAAACGCCCGAAAGAGATATTCCAACGCCCGCACGGCACAGTTGATGACAAAATCCCGCACCTGAGCCAGCCAGCTGGTGATCTGCTGAATACCCGAGAGCTCCAGCATCCGTCCCGCCAGCTGCCCTGCCGCATCCATCACCGCCTCGCGCGACAAGAGCCACCGCTCGATATCCGCGACCACTGCCGCGCCATCGGCGTTCGATGTGGGTGACCGACGCAGCCCGATGTTGACCGTGATCAGCTGCTCCCCATTGTCGCCGGATGCCACCTGCGTCTCGGCCAACACCTCCTGCTCACCAACGAACGCCTGGAGCCGATTCTCCAGCAATAAGAACCGGATCGGCTGATCACCGATCCCCATCAGCTCTACACTCGTGCGCCCTTCTTCATCGACGATGCTACGATACCGAATCCCCTCGGCGGGCGCCGACGCTCCCTCCGCCAGCCGCTCCACCACCGAGCCGTCGCTACGCACCACCGATCGCACGCTCCCATCCTCGGCGCGGACAATCAGGAACGATGCAACGCCCAACGGCTGATCCAGCGCCGTGAAGACACCGACCGGATCTTTGAAAGAACCAGGCGCCGGTCCAGTTCCCCATCCAGGAGCTGCCGCTGACAATCCCCCATCGTCCGTCGCCTGTACAAAATAGAAATTCCCATTATTCGTGCCGCCAGCACGTGATGCAAAGACTCCTCCCGTCTGCTTTGGCAGCAGGAATGTCGTCCGACCAGCCGACAGCGGCAGCCATAACGCCGCAGTGAACTTCTTCACAACGGAAGTCCCGCCACTCCCATTAGTCACGGTGATGCTCGACGGCTGTGGCTGAACGTAGCGGACGTCACTCCCCTGCATGGTCAGTCCGAAACCGTATTGACGAGACGTTAGCGGCACCCAGTAATCGGTGGGACCTGTCTCCACATCGTATGGAGTGAGCGTCACGGATTGCGTAAAGCTGACGGACTCCGGAGCCCCCGGCTGCCCAGGACCCCCCTTCAACAACGTCTTGAACACCGTGGAGCTGGCATCGGCGTCGGCATCAAGCGCAGCGATCACCTGGGAGACATCCTGCGACGCCGAGATCGAGCCAGGCGTGTTGTCAAGCATGAAGACCGCATCCGTCGCCACCTCAACCCGCTGCCTCGCGAGGTTGTAGTCGCGGTACTGCTGCTCGGCAACCATGGTCACATCCATCTGAAAATTCTCGCCGAGCGAGATCATCTCATCGCGTGCATTTGGCACGCCATCACCATCAACATCCGTCTCACCTTGCACGTCGAACGTGCCATCGCCGTTGAGATCTTCAGGTTGCGTATCGAAGCGAAGATCGCCGTCACGATCCTCTCTGGTGTTGTCGAAATGCGCATCGTTATCGATGCGTTCGTAGACCGCATCGAGATGACCATCCAGATCCAAGTCCACACCCAGAAACGCTTCGGTATCTATCAGACCGTTGTTGTTGATGTCCTCCACAGGTTGCAACACCCCATCGCCATTCCGATCCTCCCCCAAATCCCAGTTGCCATCCCCGTTCAAGTCCTCCGTCCAATCCTGCTGGCCATCACCATCGAGATCCGTCCACTCACCGCTGTCGAGCACCCCGTTGCCGTTGGTATCCTGCCACTCTCCATTGTCAAACCGTCCATCGCCGTCAAGATCTTCGCTACTCTGATCGAAATTCCCGTCGTTGTTGAGGTCCTCTCCACCCGCATCAAGCTGTCCGTCGTTATCCAGATCTTCATCCCGCTCCAGCACCCCGTCATTATCCAAATCGATCCAGACGGAACCACCTGTAAAGTTCCCGGTGCCGGGCGCTCCATCCTCCAATAACCCGTTGTCACGCACACCGTTGTCATCGGTGTCCGTTCCCAACAAAGCTTGTTCATTGTTAAAGAGAAACATCCCCTCCTCGCCGTAACTGTTGTCATCACTCTGCTGAAACCGCAACGGCACATTAGTCCGTGTCTGCCCCGTCACCGGATCTGTCCACGTAAACGTCACGTTGAAATGCCGAGGTAACTCGCTGCGCCGATTCCCACCATAATCCTCGTTCAACCAATGCTCATCCACCGTCATCTTGGGCACCATACGGTAGATCGTGATCCGGATCACGCCGTCCATATTGGTCGCTGAGAACCCACCGGGATAGAAGACGTCAATTTCTGCCTGGTTGCCATACAATTCATTCACATGGTTCTTACGATCAAGCGCCAAACCGCCGCTGTCGTTCAACACCTCGTACCCAGTGTAATATTCCACATTCACGGCATTGACCGCCACGCCCTGGCGATAATTACTATTGGCGACTTCCGACAGAAAGTTGATCTTCGGCTGATCGCCCTGCTCATTCGACAGAACCCATCCGCCGTTACCGATACGCGCCAGATCAAACACAAGAGTGGAGGTCAACTCACCGGTGGTCGGCAATGTCCCGCCCGTAAACTGAATGATCGGATTGCCATCAGTGGTTGTGCCGCTGCCGAAGAACCACGGAAACGCCCCAATAACTCCAGGGGTCACTTCGACCATCTTGATCGTCGTCTCTTTCCACAAACCGAGGTTGAGATCCACCGTCACGCCCGATGCCGGCAGACCTCTGTCGAACAGCCATTCCTGAGCAAAGGAGGCAATGCCAAGACCAAGCCCGTTGGCATAGGTGAACGACTGTCCATTCACCGGGATCGTCCAACCGGTTGCCGGATAAAACGCCGAGCCACCAGCCGGGAACGTGATCCCCTCGAAGTCGTTGCGAATCACGTTCATCTCGGCTTGGTTGTAACCGGTGACGCCGATCGTCCGATTCATCGAGATCGTCAACGCCGCCCATCCGCCGTACATCCACTGAATGGCGTCGATGTCGTACTGATCCCCGGAGCCCGCGCTTCCCACCCGCTCGATCCGGGCGATCGTCACTTTGCCATCTTTCTTGTTCAACGCCCAATAGTCGGCCCACTCCACGCCAGTCCCCTGGAAATTCAGCGCCCGGATCACGCTCTTGCCGTTCGGATTGTCATCGCTAATCCAGATATCAAGCCCATTGACGACGGTCAGCTTCGTCGAGTTCTCCCCCTTCACCTCATACCAGACGTACCGCTGGTACTGCGGCTTGCCATCGTGAAAGACATGGATCTCCGATGTGCCGTTCTTGATCCAGACCTCCCGGCCACCGTTCCAATCATGCGCCTTGATCCAACCGCCGGGAATCTCCATATCGACACTTTTTCCGGCGCCGCGGATCGCCTGCATCGTGCTCGCGCTCAAGACGGGAGCACCTGCCGGCACAGCATTGGCATCCACCAACGCGTAGCCGCTCGTCCAGTCATTCTCGAAGAAGAACGCTGAGGTCGAGTCAGCCACCGGATCCCAACTGGTATCGATGATATTTACCGTGTCGTCGATCACGTCGGTCACGATCTCGAAGTGCTGGCCGTTGTCGAGGTAGACGATCACCTCCTGACCGATCGATGCCAACTGCTGCATCGTCAGCTGCACGCCCTTCAGCTGTGCCCCGCGCTTCTCCCCGACTTTGGCCAACGCGTACATCGAGATGACGAGCTGGCCGACCGTCGTGGTCGTGATGGATCCGGTCAGGATATCGATCAGGATCGCTTCGATCGCAATGTTGGTGTAGTCGCTAAACTCAGGATCCGACGGGCTGAGGTAGCCACGCCGCTTCAACAGCTCCTGGAGCGAGAGGAAGGCGCTGCGGCCGAAGTGAGCCCCCTGCCCGCGGAGGAAGTTGACGAGGAGCGTTGCTACCTGCGGACTCACCGCCACCACGGGACTGATCGCCACGCCCAGGGTCGACTGAATCATCTGCGCCTGCTGCGAGGCGGACGCCGCCGCATACTGCGTGAGCCACGTCTCCACTTGATCGATGATGTTCTTGGTAAACGGATCGTCGTTGGCCTGCGGGGGTACCGGAGCATCGGGCGGCGATTCACCGCCGGTTGCTCCTTCCTGAATCGCTACCAGATAGTTGACCTGAGCACCTGAAGTTCCCGGCGCCGAGGCCCCGCCCAACACCACTTGTCCCGCCTTGAACGACGCTTGGTAGACTTTGAGGGTGCGCGGCTGCGGTCCACCAGTCAACTCGATCGTCTGCCCAATGGCCACAAAGGTATCCATCCAATCCGGCAGACTGGTCGCCGCCTCATCGAACGCCACGAAGACCATGACCGGAGTATCGGCGATGAAGCTCACAGCGTTACTGCTGGAGTTGCTGACGTCGCTGTTGCGGCCGCGAATCCACGTCAATCCCTCAAACGCGCTCGGGACATCGGCGATGACGTCTGGCGTATCGATGTACGCCTGATCTCCATCCCCCAACCCGACCAGTTGCGCGTACGGCGGCGTCACGTTGGTGATCATCATCGGCCCCAGCGCGCTGAAGTTGATATGATCCAGCAACATCTCTTGATTCTCGATCTCCACGGAGAAACCATTGACCGTAATGGTCTGTCCCGAGGGATCGATCAGCACCAGATCGTTGTCGAACGCCATGAGCTCCATCGCCGATTCGTTGAACGACAGATTGATGGACCGCTTCTGTCCAATGGCGTAGTCGCTCAAACTGCGGCTGGCCACCACCTGACCGTTGACCACCTTCAGCAAAACGCTCCCTCCCAATCCCGCGGTCAGCCGCATCTCGTAGTACGTCTGGCTATCCTGATAGAGTCTGATCGTGATCACGCCAGCGCCGAAACTCTGCAGCGCCTGCAGCGCCATCGTAAACGCTCCTTCGGTCCGCGGCGCGATCCCCCGAGAGAATGCCACCGAACCAACACCACCGGTATTGACAACCCAGTTATGCGCCAGCTGATCCCACGTCACGAAACCCACACCGGATGGCGGATCCCACGTGTAATCAGACCGTGAATCACTGGTGAAGGAGTCGAGAAAGAACTCCGGCAGGGTCGGCAACAAGCTGAGCGTGGGCGAATCGGCCTGCACGCCGTTGATATCGATGGCTCGGACGAAGTAGTAATAGACCTGCCCGTTGGTCAGCTCGGTATCGGTGAACGAGTACTCCGGTGAACCATTCTCTGAAACCGTGGTCACCAACGTGTCAACCACATCCTGGCTGGTACCGCGCCACAGTTGATAGGTCACTGCACCCGTCACCGGTGACCAGGTGATACTGACCGTCCGATCGTCGGCCGTCACGAGCTTATAGATCGGCCCCGGCATACCCGGCGTCGTCCCCATCGGCGTAACGGACAGTTCGCTGGAATCCGGACTTTCACCAACACTGTTCTTGGCACGAATGACGTAGTAGTAGGTCTGACCGTTCTGCACGGTATTATCGGTAAAGGTCAACGGGCCGGTCGCGCTGCTGGCAAGACTGGCCACGAATGTCGGATGGCTCTTGGCGCTGGTCCCGCGCCAGATCTCGTATTCGGTCGCTCCAGCGCTGCCGTTCCAGTTCAGCGTGACACTGCCGCTATCTCCCACGGCACCCGTCATCACCGGCTTGGCGGGAGCCCCCGGTGCTGCCGTCGGTGTCACGCGCACCTCCGCCGAGTCCGGCCCAGGCCCTCCCACCAGGATTGGCCGCACGATGTAATAGTAATCGGTGCCATTGGTCAACCCGGTATCGGTCATCGAGTAACTGGCGCTGCCGTTCTCATTCAGCGTCCCCACCCACGTCGTTGCCTGTCCCGAAACGGTGCCTCGCAGCAGCTGATACGAGAGCGCACCGCTGACCGACTGCCAGACCATCGTCGCCTGCGTATTACCAGACGACACATCGATAATATCCGGTGACTGGCCGGCAGAAGACATCGGCACTACGGTCGCCGCATTAGAGAAGGCGCTCACGCCCTGGGCATTCTTCGCCTTGACGGCGTAGTAGTAGGGCGCGCCGTTGGTCAAACCGGTGTCGGTATAGCTGGTACCGCTGCCATCGTAGACCTTGACCGCATAGCTTCCCGGCGATATCCCGCGCCACAGCTCGTAGCCGGTCGCTCCAGAAACGGAGTTCCAGCTCACCGTCGCTTGCCCATTTCCGGAGGCCGCGCCGGTGATGGCCGGCGCCGCCAGCCCCATAGGCGACCCGCCGGGCGTCAGGACCTCGAGTTCCCCAATCTGCCAGTAACCGTCTGTTGGACTGGCTGGTGCGTTGATGAGTATCTTGACGTACCGAGCTTGTGCCGCGTTGAACGAGAAATTCTGCCAGCTACCGCCGGTCTTGGTGGCGTTCGACAGAACAGTCGTGAAGCTGGAGGCGTTCGTGTCGGTAGTGGAGACCTGAATCGTGAAGTTGGTCACCCATCGACCGGAATAGCCGACGCTGGTATCGGTCAACAAGCGGAAGCCATCGATCGATTGCGTACCACCGGACAGTTCAAAAGTCGCCCAATTCCCTCCGCTTTGCGTTACCGTCGTCGTACCATCCCAACCATTCACATCACCATCGATGGCATTCGTCCAATCCTCGCTGGGATAGGCCGGGCTACCGTTGTTAAACATCAGCGGTACCGGCCCAGACGGCTGCTGGTTCGGCGACTGTGGCATCACAGTCATCCAGTTGGAATCCTGACTCGCGCCATTGCCGTTCTTCGCCCGCACGACGTAGTAATACATCGTGCCGTTGGTCAAACCCGTATTGGTGTACGTGGTGCCGGTGCCGTCATACACCTTGGTAGCGTACGGTCCGCCCTGCGTAGTGCCGCGCCACAGCTCGTAGCCGGTGGCACCGGCAACCGTTGTCCAGCTAAGCGTCGCCTGACCACTGCCAGCGATCGCGCTGGTCATCGTCGGGTTGGTGGGCGGGAAGTTACCGATATCAATCGGCATGACGCTCAGCTGATTGGAATAGGGGCTGTCGCCGTTGACGTTTGACGCTTTCACGACATAGTAATAGGTCGTGCCATTGGTAAGCCCCGTATTGATGAACGTCGTGGCTGATCCGGTATACACCGGATTATTGCCATAGACTCCCGGCTGTGTACCTCGATAGACTTTGTAGCTGGTGGCACCCGGCACGCTGTTCCAAGCCAGCGACACCTGACCGCTACCGGCAGCCGCACCCGCCAGCGATGGCGCCGGCGGCGCCCCGCCCGTTGACGCATAGCTGGTCAGCGAGATATTGTCGTAGTACACGTCCATCTGCTCGGTATACACGCGAAACTCTTTGATGTTCAACGCCTGTCCGCTCGGATCGTTGAGCGTCACGTTCTGCCCGAAGCCCGTGAAGGTGATGTTGCTGCCGTCGAACACCAGCTGTAGCGTGCTGTCAGCGCCGATCGTAAAGTTCGCGACACGGACCGACGCCACTTTGACGCCGTTGACCCATTTTTCCAACGACTGGAAGCTCGTGTCGAACCCCGGGCTGAGGTTGATGGAGTAGTAGTTCTGCTCATCCTGCAGTAGTTTGATCGCCAGCACGCCTGACGACGGATAATCCTGCACGGTATCAACTGTAATCGCAAATGTCCCTGCGTCTGTGGAAGCGCCAACGACCCTGCGAAACTCCTTGGCAATGTCGTCACCTGTCTGCACGTACATCCGCTGCCCTACCCAGCTGTAGGTGCCGACCCCGCCATCCGTCCACGGATCAATCCATGTGTACTGACCGGTCGTATTGGTAGAAAAGCTGTCTGAGAAGAGCGTCCCACCACCGGGGAACGTCACCTGCGGCGTCACCCCCATCTGGTTGGAATATTGACTGGCACCGGCGCTGTTCTTCGACTTGACGGCGTAGTAATAGGTCGTGCCGTTGGTCAGTTCGTTGTCGGTGAACGTCAACGCGCCGCCATCGTACACCTTGGTGGTATAGGTGTTGGGTGAGATGCCACGCCACAGCTCGTAGGCGGTGGCGCCGCTGATGCTGGACCATGTCAACGTCGCCTGACCACTGCCTGGTACCGCGCTCGTGAGCGACGGCGCGCCGGGCGCCGTGGCCGGCGTCACCGCCTGCTGATTGGAGTACGGGCTGGCGCCGATGATATTCACTGCCTTCACGGTATAGTAGTAGACCGTACCGTTCGTCAGTCCGGTGTTGGTGTACGTCGTGTTGGTGCCGCTGTAGATCTGAGTATAGGGACCGCCGGAGACGGTGCTGCGGTAGAGCACATAGCTAGTGGCGCCAACCACGGGACTCCAGGTGAGCGTCGCCTGACCGTTCCCCGCTACCGCGCTGTTGAACGCCGGGGGGGGCGGCGGCTGCGTCGTGCCGTTCGACCGAAGCACCTCGATCTCACCAATCTGCCAATACCCATCCTGTGGCGCGGTCGGTTGATTGATCAGCACCTTCACATACCGAGCCAGGACCGGAGCGAACGTATAATCCTGCCACGCCCCACCGCTCTTGGCGACGTTGGTCAACACATTGGTGTAATTCACCCCATCGGTGGAAGTCTGCAAGGTAAAGTTGGTTACCCAGCGAGCGTTGTACGCCACGCCGGTATCGGTCATCATGCGGAATGTATCGATGTTCTGCGTGCCGCCAGCGAGCTCGAAGATCGCCCAGTTGCCGAGCGTGGCATCCACTGTCGTTGTGCCATCCCATCCGTTCAGATCTCCATCGATCGCGTTCGTCCAATCTTCACCCGTGTAGGTCGGCGAGCCGCTGTTGAAGATAACCGGTACCGTCCCGATAATCTCCGGCATCGCGCTCACCTCATTCGAATACGGACTCGCCCCGCCGACATTCTTCGCCTTGACGGTGTAGTAGTAGGTTGTGCCGTTGACCAGGCCGGTATCGGTGTAGGTCGTGGCGGCGCCGTCATACACCTTGACGGTGTAGTTGCCAGGGCTGGTGCCGCGCCACAGTTCGTAGGCGGTGGCGCCGGAGACCGCGTTCCACGTTACCGTCGTCTGCGCGTTCCCAATCGTCGCACCGTTCAACACCGGAGCTGCCGGCGCAGCCACTTGAGGAGTGGCGCTGGTCTGGTTGGAATAAGGGCTGGGGCCCCCAGCACTGACGGCCTGAACGACATAGTAGTAGGTGGTGCCGTTGGTAACAACGGTGTCGGTGTAGGCGGGACTCGTCACACCGCTGGCGATCTGTGTGTAGGGCCCGCCGTTGATGGTGCTACGAGAGACGATGTAGCTATTCGCACCCGTAACTGGATTCCAAGCCAACCCCACCTGGCCGCTACCTGGGCTGGACGTCAAGCCGGTCGGAGCACCGGGAGGCGGTGCCTGAGGGCTAGCGCTGATCTGATTCGAATAGGGGCTAGCGCCATCGGCGTTCTTTGCCGTGATGACATAGTAATACATCGTGCCGTTGATCAGGCCGGTATCCGTATAGATCGTGGTGGTGACGTTGCCGTTGACCAGGGTGTAGGGCCCACCGCTGACGGTCGAGCGATAAACCTCGTAGGCGGTGGCGCCGGACACCGCGTTCCAGGTCAGGGTGGCTTGGGTGTTGCCGGGAGTCACGGTGGCGAGGGCGGGGGCTGGCGGGGCGGCGGGACCGGCAGTGTTGGTCAGCCAGATATTGTCGTAGTACATATCGAGATTTTCCGTGTAGACTGAGATCTCCCTGATATTGAGCACTGTGCCCGAACTATCGATAAGGGATTTCGTCTGGCTAAATCCCCCGGTTCCGGTGAACGTCACGGTCGTGGGAGTGAAATCGATCTGCAGCGTACCGCTCGCCCCAACTAAGAAATCATCGAGCTGAATATCTAGGCTGCCGTCACTGGTCATCTGTCCATTCACAACCTTACGCAACGTCTGCCAATAGGGATCAGCATACCCACTACTGGGATTGATACTGTAATAGTTATTGTCGTCCTGCTTCAGGCTAATACCGAAGTTACTGGGCTGTGAGGGATCACCAAGATTCTCCACATCGATCGTGAAGCTCCCGGTAGTGACAGACGAGGTGAGCGTCTTGGTAAATGTCACCGTGTCGTTCTGTCCGTTGTTCACCCGCAGCTTGCCATTTTCCCAGAGATGCGGCCCCGCCCCGCTCCAGACATACCGGCTCTGCGGATCAGTGCTGAAGTTGTCGGAGTAGACCACGGTACCGGCTGGCTGACCGGCGCCGCGGATCGCCCACTTCTCCGCTGCGCTAAGCTCCGTCCCCTCTGGAACACTCCGAGAAGTTAGAACCACACCATCCCACATCTCGGCAAACCGGTCGATCGTGTACCGAAGCACCACGCCGTTGGAGTCAAAGAGGTACGCGAACTGATCGTCGATGCTTGCCAACAGCAGGAAGTGCCCCTCGTTCACGTGCAGGATCGCCGGACCACCCACCGCTTTCAGTTGATTGAGGTCGAGACGCGCTCCAACCAGCGGCAGGCCGTACTGCTTGCCGACCGCTTCCATCGCCAAGACTGACAACCGCAGGGCACCCGACACGTTATACGTAATGGTGCCGGAGAGGATATCGGCCAACAATACCTGGCTGGACATCTCCACATAATCAATTGCCGCCCCCCCGACACTCTCCAGCAGCCGCTTGAGCGCCCGGAACGCGCTGGAACCAAAGTGTAGAGGCTGCTGCTCCAGCCAATCGACGATGGCCTGTACCATCACGCCCGTCAAGGACACCCGCGGCCCAAGCACCAATCCCATTGCTGCCGCCAACGCAGCCTGCTGCTCTACCGCCAGACCCACGAACTGCTGTAGAGTAGTCTTCACCCGATCAATGATCTGTCGGATCGTCGTCTTCCGCGTCCGATACTCATCTGACGCTTTGAGCTCATCCTCGATCATGGCCAACGTCCGACCCTCACGCCCCTGCTCAACGCGCTGTGCCCGCTCCTCCTCCGTCGGATCACGATCCAGCACCTCTCGATACACCTCGGCCACCTGCTGCCCAAACGACTCAGCGCTAAAGACATCCGGCGGAGTCAACGCCTCCACGGGCACTTCGCCACCCGCCTCGCCGCTAACCGACCGATGCACCACTGCCCGCCCGTTGATGATCTTATAAGTCTCGTACGTGCGACTCTCCTGTTTGTTGCCGAAGAAGTCCGACCCGCTGGTGAAGCGTCCACCCTTCGCATCGATCAGTCGACCAGTCAACGGATCATAGATATACTCCACCCAGGCATCGGCATGACTGATACTTCCATCCAGCTTCAACGAATCCGAAGCCGTCTCGGATCGAACTTTTTGCGCCCGCCCACGAATTACAGCGTAGATATCCGTTGTGACTGATTTGGTCCAGTTCTGGAACGTATCCTCGGAGTAAGTGTCCACGCGCCCTTGCGCCCCCGTGACCATCCCGAGATTGTCATAGGTGTACGAAATAACCTCCTTCCGCTCTGACTGAGAGCCGTCGATCTCGGTTGACTTGGTTATCGCCTCCGTTTCAGCCACTACAGGCAGTCCGCCAACCACCTCATACCGATTGTTCACAGTAGTTTCATAATTACTGCCAAACAACCAATTGGTGCCCAGCTCGTGATACCGTATCAAACGACCTGATCCGTCGTACGCCATCTCATCGCGCTGGAGCTCATATGGAGCAGCATTCTGCTCTCCCATCTCCGAATAGCCGAACAATTGTCCAACACCGCTGTACTTCATCGAGCCGCGCTGGAACTGGTAACGGCCGGTCACCGCTGACTCCCCTGATTCTGAGTATTCTTTCATCTGCCCCAACGAGTTATACACATGATGGTCCGAGGTTCGAAGGTAACGTCCTTGCTCAGCCGTCCACCCCTCTTCCTCAAAGCTGGCGATACGATCGTAGAGGTCGTATGTGCCCGTCCAATCGCGCAGGGAATCGCCCATCACATCCCGGTCGATCTCTTCATGAAACGAGATCATCCGGCCGAAGCGGTCGTAGCCACCACGCTCCCAACGCATGGTGTAATTCCCCTCGCCAGACCGCCATCCCTGCTCAAGGTAGCTGGTAAGCTGATTGACATTGTTGTAGACGCCGTTGGACCAATCGCGCGTCCGGCGACCCGCATCATCGACTACTTCCTCCTCAAACGCGGTGAGCCGCGACAACGAGTCGTAACGGCTGTTCCGTCTCGTCGTCGTGGTGGTGGCTTCGAGGCGGCTGTCTGTACCGTCTTGACCCGTTGTGCGGCCCACCTGAACAAACCCTTCCATCCGATTGTATCGATCATACGTCACACCACTCATATCGGTTGTGACCGTAGTTCCGACCGGATTGATCACTGATTCATGAGAGCTCACCAACTGCTTGTAGCTGCTGTACGTCCCGGCCCAATCTTTCGTGGTGAGATTGCCAAATCCATCGGACGCCACTTCACGATATGACGTGAGCAAGTGGTCGCCGTTATACGTTCCGCCACTCCACTCGCGCTGCGTCTTGATTCCCTTAGCATCAATAAGGTCTTCGTGGAAACTCTTGATCAACCCCACCCCGCCGTAGGTAGCGTTCGACACGTAGCTGGTCGTGGCATTCCCAAGGATATCCCGAACAACTTTGGTGTAGCTAGACGCGTTCTTCCATCCATCCGGATAGATGGCGCTCTGGAACCACATGGTGGTGGCATTGCCGAGCGGATCAACATCAATCTGTTTGTACCTCGTGGTCACCTTGCGAGCATTAGTGTTATCATCCCCATAGAACACGGAATCAGACGTGTAATCCACATCCGTCCAAATACTGCGCGATACATTCCCCAGCGGGTCGGTTGTGTCCGCCTCGTAGTGCACGAGCATCCGCTTATCGTTGTAACGCATGTTGTACATATTGCGTACGGAGACGTTGCCTAGAGGATCTTTGATCTGTTCGCCTTCAATGCGAATGACACCCCTCCCCCCTTCCGACCACACCTTCCGACCATCTCGGTACAAGCTATATGTCACGCCTGCCCTTGAAGACTTCGATAGCTCCTGGGAGATCTTTTCCAACTCGCTGGCAATTCGCATCTGCTCCCGCTCTTCTTGCCTGACCACGTGATCAATCATTTGAGGCGCCAGTTGTATCGCCTGATAGCGCGCTTGCTCTACCTCAGCGCGCTGTTGTACCTCTCGATTCTGTTGCTCGGTCAGCTGCTTAAGTTCCTCAGGAGTCAAGAAACCGGCTTTGTTGCGCTCATCAGGACTGGATCGCGGATACAGCATGCTACGAAACTCAATTTCCTCACCCTCTGACCACTGAATATCAGCGTACGATTTCGGAGAAGCTGACTGAACGGGCGTCTCGGACAACTCAAGCTTGGAGCTGGAGGGTGACTCAACAGCATCAGTTCCATCGGGAACAGCCGATTGCTCGATACCTTGGGTCAAAGCGTCAAGAACGGAGGCAGGAAGAACGTGAGAAGACGGTGATTGTGAGACAAACGAGAGATCGTATCCCGCTGCCCAGGCCACGCTCGTCCAAGCGAAGACCTCGACAATCACGAGTGCGATCAGACGAAGCCACGGTTTAAATCTCGGAGTTTTGGTCTCAGTCACCCCACCACCACCACGACGACTTTAGAACTTTGTTTTAGCGGACATTACAACATTGTGTAAGATCTGAGCGAAAAAAAACACCGAACTAACGGTGACGGCAATTATACAACAAATCCAATAATCCTCCAGAGCTTTCTGTTCCCAAGCCACGCTATCAACGTACTAATTTAACTAATTTAATACACAAGTTAAAACAGAATTACATATCAATAGAAACATAGCACAGTGGTATGTATAGTCAATATATATTGAGAATAAAAAATGTCAGAACATATTGAAAACATAGCAACTTATGAACTATCACTAGTACACGATTTATAACAAAAGTATGTAGATACTGTTATGATACAGTTACAATATACAATATTAAATAAATAATTAACGTATAAACAGTAATGATACTGTTAATACACATTTCGCTAACTCTGAATACATCAGACAACCACTCGTTACTGATGACAATAACTGTTCAAATGGTACGCTATGATTCGTTTCGTTGACACCTTAAACCCCATATGCTACGGTTCTTTATAGTATAAGATGCTGATGATGAAACCTCGAGTTGGTATTGGCGAATCCAATCATAATGATCCATTCACAGCTGGTCGAGAAGCCGTCAGATCCGCAACGCAACAAATCGGCATCGGCCAAACTGCTCTGTGCATCATTTTTGCCTCCCTGAGGTACGACAACCATTATCATACTGTCTTAGCCGGTGTAAGATCGCTGCTCGGAGACACTCCGCTAATCGGCTGCACCACAGCCGGAGAAATCACCCCCAACGGACCGAAACGTCGTAGCATCGTAGCGCTGCTCTTCAAGCGATCTGACGATATGACTATTTCTACTGGGATTGCCACAGGATTAAGCCATCAATCCAGGCAAAGCGGACACGAACTAGCTCGCGTCTCCCGATCATCGTACGAACAACTCGGAAGCTCCGCTACACGACAACTTCTGTTTCTACTGTCTGATGGACTACATGGAAACGGCACTGACATGTTACGTGGCATCCAAGAGATCTTGGGTACCGGATTTCCTATAGCTGGCGGATCCGCAGGGGATGACCTAGCGTTTACCAAAACCTACCAGTTTTACAACGACAAGATCATCACTGATAGTACGGTAGGCGCACTCTTTGGAGGTTCAATAGCAATCGGTATAGGAGCTAAGCAAGGCTGGAAACCGCTGGGAAAACCACGCACTATAACGGGAGTACGCTCTAATATCATCGCAACCATCGACAACCAACCAGCCGTTTCGATGTACGAGTCGTACTTTGGAACAGACATACGGGATTTAGAACCTGGAGGCATTGGCCGACTCACCACACGCTATCCCGTTGGTATCGCGTGGCACTTACCCAAAAGCTATCTTGTGAGAACGGCGCTACGCATACTGGACGATGGGTCTTTGCTGTGCAATGCTGAATCTCCTGAAGGATCAGAAATTCATTTGATGATGGCTACACAAAACACGACTATTGAAGCCGCCCAAGAAGCGGCCCAAGAAGCCAAGGAACAACTCGGTACAGCCAAAACGCTTTGCGCCATCGTACTGGAATCAGTCGGTCGCCAGCAACTCTTAGGCCTTAAAGCGGCAGACGCGCTACGCAGCATACAAGAGATTATCGGCGCGGACACCCCTCTGGCAGGATTTTATACCTACGGGGAGCAGTTTCCTCTGCATCATCACGCGGAGGAAACTGTCTGCTTCCAAAATCAGTCAATCGTGGTCATTCTCCTAGGAGAACCCTAGATGGGCTTGCGCAACCGTATCTTGTTTGGCCTATCGCTCGCAGCCATCCTGCCAATCGCCTGGATCGAGAGCATCTCACCTCTGCTTCTCGGAGCATCGCTGCTGACTCTCGCAATCGTCGCATGGATCTCCCTCTTCTCGCTCGAATCCCATAGAGCTCAAACTCAACAAATGGCTCAGGAGCTCAAGAAGCTCCGTGATGGCTACGACGCAATGGACGAACATGCGAAACTCATCGTCAAGACCGATTTGGAGCTGCACCGGACGCAAACAGAGCTGGATCGCAAGATCACGGGGCTCTATGCGTTACATAAACTCGGCACACTCCTGACTCGCGCACTCGACACAGAAAAACTCTTCGGCCATATTACCGAGGACATCATCCTTGACCTTGGGTTTGAAAAGGGCATCATCTTGATGCAGGACGGCCAAAACCAGCAATACCGGTGTCGCGCCGCTTTCGGCTATAACGACAAGACCATGCCAAATGTGCAAGCTGCTCTTGCCTCTCCCGCCCTCCGTACGCTCTGCACCGCAAGCGGTACTACCACTATCGTCAGCCGCCAGGAGGAAGCTGCCGCCGAAGCACAGCAGATCGCCTCCTTGCTCGACGTCTCCAGCTTTATCAGCGTACCCCTGCTGATACAAAACGCTGTATCCGGCTACCTGATTGTTGGCAACGCCGCCAAAAACCACCGTGTCTCCCGCAGCGATGCGGAACTCCTCTCCGTACTCGCCAACGAGATCGGCGCCGCCATCGACAACGCCAGACTGTACGAGCAACTCTGGACATCCCACCGCGACCTGGAAGCTCGCATCCAGGAGCGGACGCGAGAACTGGCGAAAGCCAACGAAGAGCTGGTACGCATGAACAAGATGAAGTCAGACTTTGTCTCTGCGGTCTCACACGAGCTCCGCACACCTCTCACCTCCATCAAAGGGTATGCCAACATCCTCATGTCTGGCAAGCTGGGCGACGTCAACGATGCCGTGAAAGAACGGTTGGGCAAGATCGACAAGCACTCCAACAACCTAACCAAACTGATCAACGGCCTGCTGGACATCGCCAGAATCGAGTCGGGCCGCGTGGAAATGATGCCGAAAGACATCACCGTAAAAGATCTGATCGACGGTGTCGCAGACCTCGTCAGACCACAACTCAAAGACAAAGGCCTGTCGCTCCAAATCGATATCGCACCGGACGCCAAGCAGATCACGGCCGATGTTAGCCAAATAGAGCGAGTCTTCATTAACCTGCTTTCGAACGCGATCAAGTACACACCGAAAGGCGGATCGATTCTCGTTAGAGCCACCAGCAACCATACCGCCTACCGCTTTGACGTGGCCGATACCGGCGTCGGCATCGGTCCGGACGATCTGCCGAAGCTCTTCCAGGAATTCTTCCGAGCCAATAACCAAACCAGCCACGAGCAGCAGGGCACCGGATTGGGACTCTCGCTGGTCAAGCGGATTGTCGAAGCTCACAGTGGTAAGATCTGGGTGGAGAGTCAGGTCAACAAGGGCACAACCTTTAGCTTTACGCTGCCTAAAACGGAGTGAGGGCACAAGCCATGCCGGAAGGCACACGAACCGTCCTGGTCGTTGATGATGAGCCGGATATCCGGGAAATCATCCGCTACTACCTGGAAGACATCGGCTACCAAGTGATCGAGGCAGATCGGGCCGAGCAGGCGATTGTATTAGCCCAACAACACCACCCGGCGCTCATCACACTCGACATCATGATGCCGGGAATGGACGGTCTCGAAGCTAGCAAACGCTTGAAGGAAAACCCGCTGACCCGCGACATCCCCATCATGATCCTCTCCATCGTAGCCGATAAGAGTCGATGCCTGCAAGGCATCGCCGACTTCCTGTCAAAGCCGTTCGAGCGGGACGACTTGTTGAACAAAGTGCGCACCATTCTCACCGAAACCGCCCCTCCGCTGCCAGGCGGTCAGCGCCGCAGCGCCACAGAGCCGAAGAACATCTTGATCGTTGATGACGATCCTGATACCGTAGCCGTCATCCGCTATTGGCTGGAAGAAGCTGGCTACAACTGCGCCACAGCGTTCGACGGACTCCAAGCCCTGGATATGGCGCGCAGCCAGACACCGGACCTGATCCTTACAGATATTAAGATGCCAGGCATGGACGGCTACGAGATCATCAAACGACTCAAATCCCGCTCCGAGACGGCGCGCATCCCGATCATCATCCTGACTGCCGTGATGATTACCCAGGCCGACCGCAACGCGGGGCTACAGCTGGGCGCTTCCCGCTTCCTGACCAAGCCGTTTGAGCCGTCCGCGCTGATCACTGAGATCCAACACGTCCTCGCCGCAACGCCGGAACACACGTCATGATGAAACAACGCATTTTGATCGTTGACGACGATCCCGACATTCTGGATGTGATCCGCATCACACTGGAAAGTGAGGGTTTCGATGTCACCGAAGCGCACGATGGCGAGGACGGGTTGGAAAAGGTGCTCAAGCGCCCACCGGACTTGGCAATCTTCGACTACAAAATGCCCAGGAAAGACGGGATCGACGTCTGCCGTATCTTAAAGAAAGACATTCTCTTACGACACGTTCCCATCATCCTACTGACTGGCAAGGGAGAGACGGCCGACAAAGTCACCGGCTTGGAGGCTGGAGCGGATGACTACATGGTCAAACCATTCGAGCCGGAGGAGCTGGTCGCCCGCGTCAAGACGATCTTGCGACGCACCGGCATCGCATTAGACGCCAATCCCCTCACACGGCTGCCAGGCAACGTCTCCATCCTCAATGAGATCGAAGAACGGATCGCCACCAGCAACGTGTTCGCCGTCTGCTATGCCGACCTCGATAAGTTCAAGTCCTACAACGACAAATACGGCTTTGAGCGTGGCGATGACGTCATCCGCGCCACCGCCCGCATCATCATCCAAGCTGCCAAGACCTACGGCAAGCCGGAAGATTTCATCGGCCACATCGGCGGCGATGATTTCGTCATCATCTCCACTCCAGAGACCGCCGAACCGATCTGCGCCTACATCGTCAAAGAGTTTGCCGCCATCGCCGCCTCCTTCTACAACGAAGAAGACCGTGCCCGCGGCTACATCATCGGGAAAGACCGCCAAGGCAACGAACACCATATCCAGATCATATCCATATCAATCGGCATCGTGACGAATAAGAACCGCCCCATCAACCACGTCGCCGAGATCGGCGAAGTCGGCGCAGAACTCAAACAGTACGCAAAATCCAAACCAGGCAGCGTCTACGTCCAAGATCAAAGAAAAGGCTAGTCGTAGGTCGTAGGTAGCAAGTCGTAGGTTGCAAAACGCAGATTGCAGTAGGTAGAAAGCGGCAGCGCCAAAAGATCAGTCGACACCAAAAGGTTTGATGAGAAATAATTCGTCAGCCTATACCACCACAACCCATTCTGAAACAACACTCTCGATAACCACTCTATCCACTACTTCTTCCAAGGAAATGGCAACTCCGAGGCATCAATATTGATTCGTCCGCGGCGGCGCGTTGTTAAGAAGTGCTTCACCAAATCCTCGACTGTCTTTTCCGAATCTTTGAGCAAGGAGGTGGTGAACTGATCTGGATCACGCCCACCGTGAGTAAGGTGAACCATATGCCTCAACTCAAAAAGCTTGTGGAGCCGTCCCTTTAGGTCCTTGTTAATAACCTTGTGTTGGTAGGCATAGGCCAAGATAACCGTGAAACCCACTTTGGGATCTAACATGAGATAAGTCTTGCGACCCCACTCGTCGACCACCGAGAGATTACAGATGGCATCAAAGAGTAGCAATTCAGCGATCGAAGCAAGCTCGATAATGATCGTCTTGATGCGAAGCGCATCAATCATCTTGTAGGGAGGGAGAGAAACCTGACTGTGAACCTGATAGAGATAGTGGAGATAGGTAAAGTGGTATCCGATATTGTCTGACGTTCTCGCCCAGTCAAACGTTATCTCTTCTAGATATTGCTTATACTGGTCTGCTGACTCGATTGAAAGTCGAAGAGTGTAGTCTTTTGCCACGACGGAATTATACCTCTGCTATCGCACCAAAGCACCGAGTGAAATCAAGATGGCTTCTGAGGAAACCGAGCCAGAATGTGAAGATCCTAGGCGTCCGAGCGAAGCGTTAGGGGCTGCGAGCGGACACAACCCGAGGGGGAGGCAGTTAGCCCGCCACGAATAGTGGCGGGCTAACGTGGGAAGGGGGACCGGAAAGTCCCCCTCACAATCAGTGCAGGGAGGGGGATTTGAACCCCCACGCCTTGCGGCACTAGCCCCTCAAGCTAGCGTGTATGCCGGTTTCACCATCCCTGCAAAACTTACGAGACACCCATCAACCGCAGAAATTCGCCCAAGCTGGAGCACGCAAGGTAGGGATTCGCCCGGCGCTCCACACCGACCGTGGAGGTCGGCGTCTCAGCATAGTTGTGTCCCGGATACAGCACCGTCGTCTCGTCCAATCGCGCCAGCGTGCCGGTCAAGCTCTTGTACATCGCCTCCGGATCACCGCCCGGTAGATCACACCGCCCGCAACCACCGATAAAGAGTGTGTCACCAGCCACCAGGCAATCGCGTACGGCGAAACATTGAGATCCTGGCGTGTGACCCGGCGTGTGAAGACATTGCACCGCTACATCGCCGATAGACACGGTATCGCCGGCCGAGAGCGGCCGGACGGCATCGCCAAACGGCGGCAGCCACGGTAGCTCGTCGCGCTGAGCGTACACCGGCACGTCAAAGCGTTTCAACAACTCCGGCGCTTGCCCGACATGATCGAAGTGATGATGCGTCAATAAGATACCGGACAGCCGCATCCCGTCACGCTGCAGGGTGTTCGCGATAGTCTCAGCCTCCCATCCAGGATCCACCACCATCGCCTGCTTCGTCTGCGCGCAACCAATGAGATAGACAAAATTCTGCATCGGTCCCAACTCGAGCTGCCGCAGGTATAGCGCGCCACCGGCCATCATTGGGCGGGATCATAACAGAGCATCAAGAGGACTGTCAACGCTAGGCACTGCACTGGAAAGGAGCTGAGCGGCATCGCTCGCGCCGAAGCCCTAAGAGGATGCGGAAGGAGTCGGTGCCAACACTTCGTCAGGCACCGCATGTCCGCGCAACGTCAGAATCCGCGTGACCGCCTCGCCAATCACCCGGTCAGGCGTCGAAGCACCTGCCGTGATCCCGACCCGCACCGCCCCGTCGGGCAACCACCGGTCGGTCACCACCGTCTCCTTCTGCCCGAACGGCTTGTGGCGAATCTGATCGCGCGACAAAAGACACGGTACCTCGTCAATGTGGTACGTCGGCACAATCTTGGAGGTAATCTCGCAGAGGTGGTTCGTGTTGGAGCTGTTGAACCCGCCGATCACCACCATCAGATCAAGCGGCTCCTTGATCAACTCCAGCACCGCATCCTGCCGCTCCTGGGTCGCGCTGCAGATCGTGTCGAAGTTGCGAAAATGCTGGTCGAGTGCCGCCTCACCGTACCGCTGCGCCATCGCCTGACGCAGCATCTCGGCGATCTCCGACGACTCGCTGGAGAGCATCGTCGTCTGATTGGCACACCCGATCCGCACCAAATCACGATCCGGATCGAACCCAGCCGAAAGGCACTTGCCGAACACCTCCATAAACCGCTGCTTGTCGCCCCCTCGCACGATGTAGTCGCACACCTGCCGCGTCTCGGCTTTATCCCAGACGATCAGGTACTGACCATTGTGATACTGCGTGACGCGCGATGCGGTCGCCTGCGTCTCCTCATGCTTGTAACTACCATGAATGATCGCCGTGTAGCCATCCCCTGCGTACCGCTCCACCCGTTTCCACACGTTGACCACCGAGCCGCAGGTCGTATCAACCAGCGTGCACCCCTGCTTCTGAATCTTCGCCAACTCCTCGACGCTCGTACCAAACGCGGCGATGATCACCACGTCGTCAGACGTCAAATCCTCCACCCGCTTCACCCCCTGGTACGGCCCGCTCAAGAACTGCACACCCATCTCCATGAGCCGACGGTTGACGCGCGGGTTGTGGATGATCTCCGCAGTAAGATATAACGCCTTGTTGGGGAACTGCTTGCGCGCCTCGTACGCATAGTCCACGGAGCGATCGACGCCATAGCAGAAGCCAAACGCCTTGGCCAGTCGGAACGTCAGATCGCCCACGGCCAAAGAGTAGTCGCGTTGGATGATGCCTTCGATGAGCCGGCTGTGGTAATCCTCGGTCAACTCCCCTTGCACCAACGGTTTGAGACCGAAGCCACGCTTGAAGATCTTTGAAGTTGCTTCTGCTGACTCCACCATAGTGGCACCCACAATACCGCATACACGGTCGGATAGTCAACCGGAATACTCTGCTTTAAGAGCAATACGGGACGTACGGCGCGGGAGCCGGAGCGTAGACGTTAGGTAGTGAGCGATGGTTGGTTGGCAGACGGAGAACGCGCGTCACGCATCTGCCAGCTACTCGATCCAACTGCCTACGCCTAACCGTCCGATGCTCACTCGCTCCGTCTGATAACTAGACTTGCTGCTATGCTACGTCGGCACTCAAACCCGTCCTTCTCGTGCCCCTTGCCCTCCCCACCGAACTCTGGTAGTCTGTCCTCCATGTCGATCGCTGTCCGAAACGGCTTACAATCCAAAGCCACCCAGTTGCGCGCGTTGCTGCAACGGGAAGGTCCGGTGCTCGTCGTAGGCGCCCACGATGCTATCAGCGCCAAACTGATCGAGCGTGCCGGATTTGACGCCGTCTGGGTCTCCAGCTTCGGCGTCTCCGCTGCGCAGAAATGTCTCCCGGATGCCAACGTCCTCACCATGACCGAGAGTCTGGATGTTGCCAAGAACGTCAACGCCGCCATCGAGATTCCGGTGATCGCCGACTGCGACAACGGCTACGGCAACGCCATCAACCTGATCCGCACGGTGACCGAGTACGAGCAATCCGGAATCGCCAGCGTCTCGGTCGAAGACAGCGAATTTCCGAAGCGCTGCTCCCTCTACCCCGGCGCCTCGCATGCCCTCGTCAGCGTTGAGGAAATGGTTGGTCGCATTCGGGCCGCCAAGGCGGTGCAGCAAACGCCTGATTTTCTCTTTATCGCGCGCGTCGAAGCGTTGATCGCCGGACTCGGCCAAGAGGAAGCGCTCAAGCGCGCCCGTGCATACGCCCAAGCCGGCGCCGATGCGATCCTCATCCATTCAAAATCATCCGCCTCCGATGAGATCAAGATGTTCGCCAAGAACTGGGATCAGTCGCAGCCGCTGGTGGTCGTACCGACGATGTTCCCCACCGCGACGTCCGATGAGCTCCACGCTGCCGGCTTCAAGATCGTCATCTTCGCCAATCACCCACTGCGCGCCTCGATCAAAGCGATGCGCGAACAGCTGGCCACCCTGCAGACGCACCGTTCCGCCGCATCGGTCAAGCACCAGATCACCACGCTGGAAGAAGTCTATGAGCTGGTCGGCGTGGACGAACTCCGCGAACAGGAGCGTCGCTTCATCCCAACCGCTCCGGCAACCGAGGCCGCGTCGGCGGTGATTCTGGCAGCCGGGTTCGAACCGCAGCTGATGCCGCTCATCGGCGACCGCCCCAAAGCGATGCTCGACATCCGAGGGCGATCGATCCTGGAGCGGCAAATAGAGCTCCTGCACAGTTGCGGCATCCAATCGATCTCGGTCGTCCGCGGGTACAAGAAAGAGCGGATCACACTCCCCGGCCTGCGCTACTTCGACAACGACCGTTACGCCGAACAATATATTCTCCGCTCGCTCTTCACGGCGGAGGAGGCGTTGCAGGAACGCGTGCTGGTGCTGTACGGCGACACCCTCTTTGACCGCAACATCCTGACACGCCTGTTGGCCAGCCGTGCCGACATGAACGTTGTCATGGATCGGGCGTGGACCGACCTGGCACGACAACAGACCGAGCCGATACCGCTGGAAACCGAGCTGATCATGACCAAGGAACCGCCGATCGTCGGACGACGCTTCCTGCCGCTCGATGAGCCAGGCACCGTCATCCGCATCGGACAACAGATCGACCCGCTGGAGGCGTGTGGCGAGTTCACCGGCATGATGCTCTTCTCCCCCCGCGGCATCGAGCGATTTCGGTCGGCCTACCATCAGTGGGATTCCACGCCAACCAATGGCAACGGACACACGATCCCCGATCTCGATCGCGCCTCACCGGCAGATCTCCTGCAAACCCTGATCGACCAGGGACAGCACGTCGCGTCGGTCGATATCTACAAAGGATGGTTGGAGATCGATACGTTCGACGACTACCGGAAAGCGTGGGCGCAGGTTAAAGACTGACGTCAGTTGCAAGACGTGGCGGTCGAACCCTAACCACCAACCGAGAATACGTTCTAGGATTTTCGCGCGATTTTCGACTGACGACCTGCGTCAGCATTGATAACCAACAAGCGCTGCTCGATACGCTCCAGATCCTCAGGAAAGTCGATCTCGCTCCACAGCATGCCATCGACCCGTTCATATCCGACCGTGCGCTCCCGCAAGAGTTCCGGGTATAACTCTTCATGTTCGATATCAATGCGCCCATCGGCCACGACACGATCCAACAATTCGCGCAGCCGCTGCGCATCGGCCTTCGCCAACTTGAGAAACCCCACCGACTCGCCGACCAGCTCATACCCCGGCTGTACCTGGCGGGCGATGTGCCACACCCGCCCCTGACGCACCATCAGCATCTGCTCCTCGCCTGAGCCGGCCACCGCGCCATCCAACAAGAAGCAGCTCGGATGCGGCGACCGCACCAAGCGCCCAATCATCTCCGTAGGGCAGTAGACATCGGCATCCATGATGAGCACGTCACCATCGAGGTATTGGCGCGCTGACCAAAGTGAGAGAACCGCGCCACGCGTGTACCGCTCGTTGACCGCGAACTCCACGGCGATCGGCAACCGCCACGACGCCACCGCCTGACGGATCTGATCCTGCTGATGACCAACCACCACGATGGCACGCGGCACCTCGGCAGCATGCACGCTCTCCAGCAAACGAGCCAGCAGCGGTCGTCCTGCTACCGACAACAGACACTTCGGCGTCTGCTGCGTCGCCGAACCGAACCGCTTCCCCACACCCGCTGCCAGAACGATTGCGGTCATTTGGAAACCCTGTCGCATGTCGGAGGTCGTAGGTCGCACGCGTACGCTGCCGCAACGATCATCAACATTAGTCGATCACCTCGATCACGCACTGATCATTCTCCACTCTCACCGGGTAGCATCCTACCTTATGCTGAGGCTGGTTCACACACGCGCCGGTACGCAGATCGAAGAGCCAGCCATGCATCGGGCAACGGACCGATGACCCCTCGATACGCCCACGGAAGAGCGGCCCCTGCCGATGCGGGCACGCGTTGTCGATCGCATGGAACGAGCCGTCGATGTTGAACAGCGCGATCGGTTTGCCGTTAGCTGTTACCAACTTTCCGGCACCTGGGACGATCTCACTCAATTTCACGCTCACTGTCACTGGCATTGACGCCACAGCCTATTCGTCTCAGACAGGATCTATCGCGCAAGGTGAGGCGCTCAATCCCCTGCCCATCCGTACCGCGCCACCTCAACCATACCGATGGGGTCAGACCTCGCACCCCACCCTGGCTTCCCGTCGTGAGGTCAGACCCCCTGAAGCAACAAGCCAGCCATCCCCGCAACCCCGTACGCCTGCCATTACGCGGCGACGCGGGCAGTGGCTGGCGCATACGTCGGCGCGCCGGTCACATACCCCCACCGCCGCACCACATCCAGCGGATCAGCCTGCTTGTACGCCAGATACTTCGTCAGCACATCGATCCCGTCACACGTCCGCTCGAGATTCGTCTCCATGCCGGGAAAGTCGGGCCAGCCATGCTCATTCTTCGTCTTGATGATCCACTGCAACGCCCGCTCGATCACCGGACCGCACCGCTGCTCCTCACCGATGGAGCGGCCGATGATCAGCAGCGACCGTGTCGAATCCATCGTATGATCCTCGTTCCCGCTATCCCACGATCCTTCCGGCTCCTGATGCTTCAGCAACCACTCCATTCCTCGACGGCTCGCCTCCCGCACGTCCGGAGCATCCGGCAGGAAGAGCGACGCGATGAGCGAATCCTGCACCAGATGAGCCGTCGTCTCCACCCCGGTCGGATGAAACGTCTCGTCATACCAACCACCATCCTTGCTCTGCCCATCCAGGATAAACTGGACACCGCGACGCCACGACGGATAGACGAGCTGCTTCCACGACGGTTCACCGAGCGCCAGCACCACATTGAAGAAACTGACCGGGTGGCTCGTCGTATCGAGATCCGACCATGACGGGTCAACCCACCGTCCATCACCCTTCTGCGCGTTGAGAAAGTAGCGGATGGAACGCTCGATCGATGCGCGGATCTGGGCGTCCTTGACCACGACGTGGGCGCGAATCAACATCAACCCGCAGAATGCCGACACCCAAGCTGCCGACGTCTCGCCGTTGGACTCCGGACTCCATCCACCGTCCGGATGCTGCACGTCGACCGTGGCGTGATACTCGGCCAGCGACTGCGGCACCTGTCCCAAGTGCAGCATCACCCGGAGCGCATGCGCCACGAGCTCCATGTTCTGCGGCCCCTCAGTCAAGCTCCAGCGGCGATGCTCCGACTGGAGAAACTCCCACTCCGCATCAATGATCCGTTTCATCGTCTCCATAGCCGCCTCCTCCATTCCTCCGACCGCTTCAGCCAAACCAACCGATTGCGGTTAAGCACCGAAGCCCCTGCCCTTCCATTCCGCTCCAACCCAGCCAACCATCGGGGTCAGACCTCTTGCCTATGCCGGGCTTCCCGGCCTGAGGTCAGACCCCGTGCAGCAACAAGACAACCAACCTCAAGCACCTCCGGCGCCAGACCCGACTGTCGCAACGAAACAGCCCGCTATCTTTCATTTGCATTCCGAAGTCCGTATCTTACCTAAAACGTCCCTTGCCTCTCACGAAGCGGACGATGGAGCAGTCCCCTGTGTCAGCTCGAGATGCGCCAGGAGCGCCACAAGACCAACGGCCATCCGCCGGCTGACCATGCGGGTGTCGCGCGCCAGCTGCAGCAACTTCTTCACCCGCCGTGGCTGCAACAACATCAACGCCGCCTCGCGCCGCGACCGCACCACCAGCGCCGTGTGCAGTGGATCGAGGATGATCCGTAAGCTGCACCACGGCACGCCACGCGCCGCCGCCACGCGCGCCACGGCACTCGACTCCATATCCACCGCCAGTGCCTGCCGCCGTTTCGCCAACGCCTGCTTTTCCTCGACGGCGGCATAGATGCGATCCACCGTCACGACGGTTCCGCGCCGCGCCGTCGGCACTGCTGGCGCCGAACCGTTCACTGCCAGCACCGCCCCACTACTATCCTCGACCACGCGATCAGCCAACACCAAATCACCCACGGCAAGCGACGCGTCCAGACCGCCGGAGAATCCCACGGCGATCACGCAAGACACCGGCCCCTCATCGAAGAGTGTTGTGGCCGCCCGCTCCGCCTTCACGCGACCCACACCACTCTGCACGATCACCATGGGACGCCCCTCGAAGAGACCGCGCAACATCACGACGCCGCGGCGGCGCACCACCCGACGCTGGCGCAAGAGATCTTCCAGCGCCACTCGCTCCTCCGGCAGCGCGACCATCACACCGATGACCGGTGCAGCAGACGGCTGACTCATCGCGCCGCGTCCCCGCACGCATGCGCCACAGCTCCCGCGCGATGACCCGACGCGCCGCCCGAAACGCCGGAAGATACAGTCGCTGAAGCCCCGCGCCCACCACGTCGCACATAGCCGTTCGCCCGGTACCACACCACCGCCTCGCGCAACGCCTGCTCCACCGACGTCTGCGGCAGCCCAAGCTCCCGCACCGCCTTCGACGGATCAAAATACATGTACCGCATCGACATCCGCACGCCTTCGACCGGAATCGACGGCGTCCGACCCCTCAGCCGAGCCCACGCCGTGTTCGCCACCGCTACCCCCATCGCCACAGCATGCGGCACGCGCAACGATGGCATTGGCAGCCCGCTCACCTCAGCCAGGATCGCCAGGATCTCGCGCAGCGCTAGATTCCGATTCCCCAAAATATACTGCTCACCCACCCGCCCACGCTCCATCGCCAGCAAATGCCCTTGAGCCACATCACCGATATGCACCAGGTTCATGCCAGTGTCGACGTAACCGGGCATCCGCCCATTCAGAAAATTGACGATCATTTGCCCCGTCGGCGTCGGCTTCGCATCCATCGGCCCCACCGGCGTGCTCGGGTTGACGATCACGATCGGCGCCCTGGCACGCGCCCGCCGCACCACTTCCTGCTCCGCCAGAAACTTCGACCGCTTGTAATGTCCGATCATGTCGTCGAGCACCACCGGCGTCTCTTCTGTCGCAGGCGCATCGGGCCGCGACTTGCCCAACGCCCCAACCGTGCTCGTGTAGACGATCCGCTCCACCCCAGCCTGCGTCGCCGCATCGAGTAGATGCGCCGTCCCCTGCACGTTGGCATCGTACAGTTCCTGAGGGTTCGGCGCCGAGAGCCGATAGTCCGCTGCCACATGGTAGAGCCGACGGCATCCGGCGACCGCCCGATCGAGCGATGCCCGATCGCGCAAATCACCAATCGCCCGCTCCACTGGCAAGCCCTCCAGCAGATCGAGCCAGCTCGTCGAGCGCACCAACACGCGCACCTGCTCCCCGCGTGCCACCAACGCCCGCACCACGTGGCACCCGACGAACCCCGTTGCACCTGTCACTAACGTCAGATCAACCATAACTCCCCACATCCATCAAGCACGTGAAGCGTCGTTCGTCACTCCTGAAACGCTCAAACCCCGTGAAGCGGAACTCGCGCAGCATATTTTTCGTGACACCGCCTAGAGGTTTGTTTTCACGCTTCACGAGAAATGCTTCACGCACGCGTGCCGGACGCACTCAGGCGGCGCTCAAACCACCACCAGAGCCCCAGCCCGACACCCGTCCAGACCAACTCCCGAATCCGTCGAACCAGTGCCACCGCCAGCGCCAGTGGCGATGCAATCCCAAACCCCGCGGCCACCAGCACGACGCCACCCTCTTGCGCCCCCAGCGCCGCCGGCACCAGAAAGCTCGCCGTGCGAATCAACTGCCAGAAGCTTTCGATGACCCACGCCTGCCAGATCGCCAGATCCACACCGAGAAACCGGAGGATCAGGTAGACTTCCGCCACACCCGCCACCCACCCCAACAGATGGAACATCACCGACCAGATCACTCGCAGATCGGAGCGACGGTAAAACTGCGCCAACGACGTATCGAGTGCCGTAATCCGATGCCACTTCTCCTCCAGCACCCGACGCACACCGGGGATCCAACGCACACCACCGGCCATCCATTTGAATACACCGGTCTGCTGGCTGATGACGAACCCGATCACCAGCACCACAAAAAGAGCCAGCGTCACCGCGATGAACCGGTTGAGCGACGACGGCAGCTGACCAACTCCCCACGCAACCGCCAGCCCCGACCCGACAAAGAGCACCAGCGACACGGCGATCGCGGTCTTTGCCACCACCAACGACGCCAACCCCTCGGCCAACGGCAGACGATACCCCCGCTTCAACAGATCCGCCTTCACCGGTTCTCCGCCCAGCGTCGCCATCGGGGTCACATAGTTGATCGCCTCACCAGCCAGCCGCACCGCAAAGAGATCGAGCCATCGACAGGGACGCCGCTGGTCGCCGACAAACGAGAAGTGCCAGCCCCAGGTATCCATCGCGATGATCACCAGGTAGAAGCCGAGCACCGCGGCGATCCCCCAACGCATCCGGAACACCATCTCCAGCAGCTCTCGCGGGCCGGCAGCAGCGATCAACCAGCCAAACAGCCCCAGCCCGGCAACGAGCAGGACAACCCTAAGAACGCGCAGAGCCATAAAAAATCGCTCTCCAGTTGATCGCTAGATCCGACACCCAATACACATGCGAACCGATCGCCGCTGCCCACATGAGCCATGGCGTCCAGCCAAACAGCAGCGCGACGAATGCCACGTGCGAGAAGTCGCCGCGAGAGAGCTCGCGGACGATCGTGTCCACCGTCCGATACGCTCGCGGGCCGAACGCATCCGGATGCCCGAAGACCGCCGGGCCGAACTGCCGCCACTTCTCCAGATACGTCACCGCATAGCAGCAGAAGACGCCGGTCAATGCCATCCATCCGAGAATCATCCACTTGGCGACCGGCTCCACGCGATACAACCCAGCCGCCATCCCGGCGAAGAAGCACGTATGCACCACACCATCCACGATCGTGTCATACCAGCTGCCCCATGCCGACGACAACCCCTTCAACCGTGCGATCTCACCGTCGCAGTTGTCGAGCACGTACGACAGCTGCAGCAAGCACGCCGCCACGAGCCCGGCACCCCACCGCCCCTGCGCCAACAACCAGCCAGCCCCCACGCCACACACCAGACTGATTGTCGTGATCTGATTCGGCGTGATCGGCGTTCGCAGCAAGAACCGCGTCAGCGGCGCCGCCAGCCGTCGGTTGAACGGCCGAACTCCCGGATTCCCCTCCCGCTCCTGCTCCTTCTTCCCCATCGCTTGCTGCAAAGTCTTGGCCTCCGCTTCCGTCACCACACTCATGGCGTTTTGATGACCTCCTGTAACGTCCGCACCAGACGAGGCCACGTCGCCTCCGGCGCCTCACCCATATGCGCGATCCGAAAGATCGTCTGCGCCAACACCCCTTGTCCAGCGTAGATGATGAACCCCCGCGCCTTCAACGCATCGTGCAGACGCGTGTAGCTCATGCCGCGCGGCAGCCGTAACGCCGTCAGCACGTTGGACTGCAGCGACGGATCGATCAGCGGCTCCAGCCCCAGCCGAGCGAAGCCCTGCCGTAGCAGCATCGCCCGTCGATGGTACCGCACGATCCGTCCCGCCAGCGTCTCCCGCTCCAGCTCCCGTAACGCCTGCCGGAACGCAAAGTACACCTGCACCGCCGGTGTGAACGGCACCGAGCCAGCTTCCTGCGCCGCCAGCGTATCCGCCAGATGCAGGTACAGCGACCGAGGTGCCACCGCCTGTATCCGCGCAATCTGATCGTGCCGTAGAATGACAAAGCCGAGTCCGGGGAATCCATGCAGGCATTTCCCGGAGACGCCGACGGCGATATCGACGCCGTTGCGACCCCATTCCATCGCTTCGGCCCCCAGCGAGCTGATCGCGTCCACCAGCAACACCCGTCCGGCACGCTTTACGATCCGCCCGATCTCCGGCATTGGGTTCAGCATCCCGCTCGACGTCTCATGATGAACAAACGCCACCACCTCGATCGCCCGATCACGCCGCAACGCCCGCTCCAGCGCGTCGAGATCCGGCGGCTCCGTCACCGCTGAACGCACGCGGCTATGCCGGATCCGATGCCGCTCGGCAATCCGCGCGATCCGGTCGCCGTAGACACCGTTGTCGATCACCAGCAGCTTCCCGCGCGCGCTCACCGAAGAGGCCACCGCCGCCTCAAGCGCACACGTCCCAGAACCAGTCAGAATAGCTGCGGTGAAGTGACGTCCGGTGCCGAGCACATCGAGCAGCAGCCGCCGTGTCTCCGTCAGCAACCGGCCAAACTCTTCCTCACGGTGGCAGAGATCCGGCTGGATGAGCGCACGCCGCACACCCTTGCTGACGTTCACCGGCCCTGGATTCAGCAGCACTGGCTGACGGAATCTCACCGGATCACCTCACACTGCAAGACAATGCGAGTCGAGACCACCCGCAACTCAGGCGCGTCGCTCGTGAGACGTCGTTCGTGAATCGTCATTCGTTGGCCAGCACCTGCTCTTTGCGCCTCACGCTTCACGAAGAACGCTTCACGCACCGGCTTTGCTGCTATGCGCACACCAGACAGACTCACTCAAAATCTCCCGCTCTCAATCAACGTTAGCCAGCGTCTGCCGGAAACGTGCGGTCATCACCTCCGGCTCATGCGGCACGCGCGGCGCCACCGCCTGCTCGTCCGGCTCGATGGCCACGAGGCAAAACGCTGGCCCAGGCTCCGCCAGCAACGCGCGCATCCGATCACGCAACGCATCCGCCGCATCGACACGCTCCACGCGCCGGTATCCCGCCGCCCGCGCGAACGACTCCAGCGGCGCCGATGCTCCCGTCGGCTGATTCCCCGTTGATGCGTAGACGCCGTTGTCCAACACTAGATGATAGTAGTTGGCTGGCGCCAGCGCTCCGACCATCGTCACAATACCCAGATTCATCAACAACGCGCCGTCGCCATCAAGCACCACCACCGGACGCTTCGGCTGCGCCAACGCCACCCCCAACCCGATCGATGAGGCCTGCCCCATCGAGCCGATCATATAGAACCGCTCCGGCCGATCGCCCGCCGCGCAGGCTTCCCGACTGATGAAGCCGGTCGCGCAGATCACGTGCGCCTCACCCAGCAACGGCATGATCGCCGCAACCGCTTCACGAAGGTTCATGACAACGCTCCAATGGCATACCGTTTCACCGCAACCGACCGAATAGGGCAATGCATCAAATCCCCTGCTCATCCATACCGCTCCACCACCCTCTTGCCGGCGGGGTCAGACCCCAAGACGAGAAGTCGCAAGGCGGCGTGGGGTCTGACCCCGCTGCAGCAACGATCTAGTACTCCCTCGACCACCACATCCGCGCATGTTCCGCGACAATTCCGCGTTGTTCCGCGGATCCTCATCGCTCACCCGTGGCCGCGGTCGAAGATTCCCTTGCGGATGAAGAGTCCGACGGGAATCTGCTGCGCCTGCATCGTGTCGAGCGCCCAATCGATCGCCGCCAACACCCCGCCCGGCTCCGGCGTCCGGTGCGGAATCCCCACCATCGTCAGCAGCTGCTCACACGTCCGCCCCATCACCAGATGCTCCGGCGCATCTTTACCGCCATATCCCCGGTAACTGACGATCAGCAACAACGGAATGCGATAGATGAGGTTGAGCGAGGTGAGCACGTTGAGGGAATAGCCGAGACCGGAGTTCTGCATGAGCACAGCCGCCTGTCGCCCGCCGAGGTACGCGCCGCTGGCCAAACCGACCGCCGCATCCTCGCGCACCGACGGTACGTACCGGCAACCAGAGTCACGTTCCAGCGCCGTAATCAACTCCCCCAACAACGAGCACGGCACTCCGGTCGTACAACCAATACCGCGGCGTTTGAGCAGCGCGACAGCCTCCGCCGCGCGAGCGGCCGAGGCCGATATACCCTGATGATCAGTACGAACGGTCGTTGACATCGGAATCGATCGATGCGTTCAGTGGCGAGTGCGAGGAGCAGCGCGTTACGAACGCCGGGTGGCAGACGTCATCGCCTCATCCGCCGGAATCGTCGCAAACTCCTTCATGGTCGGCTGCGTCATCTCCGCTGGCGGCATCGGCGGCTGCGAACGGTATCGGTCGCCGTTCCGCCCACGACGCTTCGGCAACAGATCTCCCACCGCCGCCTTCATCATGTTCCGCAGCGAGCTGGTTGCATCCAACACAGCGGTCGGCTCGTAGCCGCAGTGCACCATGCAATCGGCGCACCGCGGATCCCGCCCCGTGCCGTAGCGATCCCAATCGGTCGTCTCCAACAGCTCCTTGAACGTTTTCGCGTATCCATCCGCCATCAGATAGCACGGCTTCTGCCACCCGAAGACGTTGCGCGTCGGATTGCCCCACGGTGTACACTGATAGTTCCGCTCCCCCTTCAAGAACTCCAGGAAGAAGGACGAATGATTAAACCGCCATCGCGGGTTCGGGTTGTCCAGCAGCTGCCGGAACCACACCTTCGTCCGCTCCCGTCGGAGAAAATGCTCCTGATCGGGCGCCTTCTGGTAGGCATAGCCGGGCGAGACCATCATTCCGTCCACCTCCAGCTCATCGGTCAGAAAGTCGAACATCCGGCGAAACTCCTGCGGGTTGGCCCCCTCAAAGATCGTCGTATTGGTCGTCACGCGGAACCCGGCGCGCTTGGCCGCCTTGATGCCGCCAACGGCTTGCTTGAATACCCCATCGCGACACACGGCATGATCATGCGTGTCCTCGAGCCCGTCCAAGTGGATGCTGAACGTCAAATAGGGCGACGGCGTGAACTCCTTGAGCCGCCGCTCCAGCAGAATCGCGTTGGTGCAAAGATAGATAAACTTCCGGCGCTTGGCGTACTCGCGGACGATCTCCGGCATCTCCGGATGGATCAGCGGCTCGCCGCCGGCGATCGACGCCACCGGCACCCCCGACTCCTCCACCGCCTCCACGCACTCTTGCACCGACAGCCGCTGCTTGAGCACATCCTCCGGATACTGAATCTTCCCGCAACCGGAGCATTCGAGATTGCATCGGAAGAGCGGCTCCAGCATCAGCACCAGCGGAAACTGCCGGCGGCCCCTAAGCCGCTGCTGCATCACATACCCACCTACCATCAATCCCTGTCTCAACGTGATTGCCATTCGTTCTCCTCTAGCACCGTTCGCATGTGCCTATGGGCTTGGGCCTACATACAAAGGATAACATCCACTCATTCAAACCAATGCCGCGCCGTCTGCCGCAAGAACAACGATACTACCGCACACGAACGCATACGCACAAACTGATATAGGCTGACTAACCTTCCGCAACGGAAGCGATCGTCTCTGCCGACTCCACCGACGAACGCCACGGCTGCACCTTCCGCTGCACCTGCCCCAAACACCAGAGCGGGAAGTAGTGCCGGTAAAGATGATAGTTGAGATAAAAGACGCGCGGAAAGCCGGTGCCAGTGTACCACGGCTCAGACCACGTACCATCCGGCCGCTGCGTCTTCAGCAAATACACCACACCCCGGCGCACCCCGGCCGTCAACTTCACCCCGCCAGCCAGCAATCCCATCACCGCCCATGCCGTCTGCGATGCCGTGCTCGGCCCGCACCCCTTCCACTTCGGATCCTCGTACGAGCGGCAGCTCTCTCCCCACCCGCCGTCCTCGTTCTGCACGCCGGAGAGCCAGTGCACCGCCAGCCGCACCGTCGGCTTCGTCAGATCCGCGCCGATCGCCCGCAATCCCCGCAGCGCCTGCCACGTGCCATAGATATAGTTCACGCCCCAGCGTCCGAACCACGAGCCGTCCGGCTCCTGCTCGCGCAGCAAGAAGCTGACCGCCCGACGCACCGCCTGGCGCTGTGGATCCACGCCGAGCGCACCGAACATCTCCAGCATCCGCCCGGTAATATCAGCGACGGACGGATCGAGCATCGCGTTGTGATCGGCGTATGGCAGATGCTCCAGCGCCTTGAGATCATTATCCTTGTCAAACGAGCTCCAGCCGCCGGTTCGATTCTGCATCGCGAAGATCCAGTCGAGCGCCCGACGCATCGTCTCCGCCTTGCGCCGCTCGCCCGCCGGATCCATCTGCACCCGTGACATCGCCAGCAGCACCATCGCCGCATCGTCCACATCGGGATAGAACTCATTGTTGAACTCGAACGCCCAACCCGACGGCGCCACGCCACGCGTCTTTACCGCCCAATCCCCGACCTCGCGGATCTCCTTGTCGAGCAACCAGCGCGCGGCCTTGACGAGCGCCGGATGATCGGCCGGCAGTCCCGAATCGCGCAGCGCGATGATCGACAACCCCGTGTCCCAGATCGGCGAGAAGCACGGCTGCAACCGAACGGTATCGATCTCCTCGATCTCCAGCTTGCGCAGTTCCTCGACCGCCTGCTCCAACACCGGATCGCCGTCGCAGTGGCCCAACGCCCAGAGCGCCATGACGGCATTCACCATCGCCGGATAGATCGCCCCGAGCCCATCGCTGCGCCGCAGCCGCGCCACCATCCACCGCTCCGCCCGCCGCAACGCCGCCCGCCGCAACAACTTCACCGGCAACCGCTCCAGCCGCTTCAGCACCCGATCCACCGTCAGGAAAAACTGCTGCCACCGCACGCTCTTGGAGTGTGGATTCAGCGACATGCGCGCCGCTCCGGCCCGGTTGACATAGAGCTCGTCGATCGAGAAGTCGGCTGACAGCGTGACGGTCGGTCTGAGCGCCCACACGATCGCCATCGGCACGAGGATCGTCCGCGACCAAGCTGACACTTCGTAGATGTTGATCGGAAACCACCTCGGTAGAAACATCACCTCCGGCGGGATCGCCAGCACGCCGGACCACGGATACAACCCGAACACCGCGAGGTAAAACTTCTCGAACGTATTAACCCGCTCGACACCACCCAGCCGCAGGATCGCGGCCCGCGCCCTCACCAGCGCGGGATGATCGCCCGCGTAACCGGCCAGCCGCAGCGCTACATACGCCTTGACGGTCAAGGTGATATCGCCGTCGCCACCCGCGTAGATTGCCCACGTCCCGTCGGACTGCTGCTGCGAGAGGATATAGTTGGCCATCTTCGCCTGGCGCGACGCATCGACGCGCCCGAGAAAATGCATCAGCTTGATCGTGTCGGACTCGAGCGAGGTGTCGGCTTCCAACTCCCCCGCCCAGAAACCGTCGGCATGCTGACGCTGCAGCAGCCACTCCTGGGCCTGCTTGATGGCCGTCCCCAGCTCCTCCGGCTGCACCGTCGGATTCACCGATTGCCACACGGTCGTCACCTTAAAACCTCCAAGACATACGCTGTCAGCATCTGCGAGAAGAGATTTACGCCGTCCTTGTCGCAATCAACGACGCTAGTTGCCGCAACCGCTCGGCACGCACCCCCAACGGCGCCAGCTCCAGCACCGCTTGTTGCGTCAGTTGCTGCGCCTGCGCGCCCGCCCGCTCCACTCCCAACAACCTCGCCACCCCGTCCCCGTCCAACACATCATCCACGATCTGAAATACTAGTCCGATCCGCTCGCCAAACCGGCTCAATCGCCGATACTGAGAGGCTGCAGCACCCCCCAGCAACGCTCCCGTCTTTACCGACACGGCGATCAACGCACCGGTCTTGTGCGTATTGATGTAACGCAACCGCTGCGCCGTCTGGCGCCCTCTCACCGGCTCGATATCCACGACCTGACCGCCAATCATACCGTTGGTTCCAGCCGCCGCAGCGATCTCGCGAATCACCGTCAGATGCACTGCAGCCGAGTGACCGTTCGCCTGCGCCAGCACCTCAAAGCTGCGCGTCAGCAGCGCGTCGCCCGCCAACACCGCCAGCGCCTCGCCGAACCGCTTGTGGCATGATGGACGTCCACGCCGATAGTCGTCATCGTCGAGGCTCGGCAGATCGTCATGAATCAACGAATAGGTGTGGATCATCTCGATCGCGCACGCCGCCGCCAACGCCTGGCGCGGATCGCCGCCGACCGCCTCACACGCCGCGAGCGCCAGGATCGGCCGGATCCGCTTGCCGCTCGACATCACCGAGTACCGCACCGCCCGATGAATACTCGGCGGATACGCCGACCCTTTCGGGAGATAGCGATTCAACGCCTCGTTGACGAGCCGCTGACGCTGCGATAGATACTGTGACAAGGTACTCGGCATGATTGAACCCGTTCCGAACGATACTTGTTATAGAACGCAATTGGCGACTGCTTGACGTTCGAGCGTTAGCCGCAAACAGACATCTTCGAATCTGATTCGCGTCATCGACACACCGGTTCACGCAATGATCGCTAATCAAGTATCAGAGGTCGTTCCGCTCAACCGCTACCGCACGCAAGCACCTGAGCAATCAAGGACTTAGGTGCGTCGTGCTGGTGCGCATTCTACTCTGTGACGTGTTGCTGCGCAAGGAGTTTCATAAGAATCCGTGGTTCGTGAAGCGTCGCTCGTCGTTCGTTAAATCCAGATCCCAACCCGTCTAGAGTTGTTGTGTTCGCGCTTCACGCTTGCGATAGACGCTGGCGCGCGAGTGCAGCGCAACGATGGCCGCTCGCCACAGCGCTCTCGATCGTTGCCGGAAGCGCCGATGCCGTCCAATCGCCCGCCAGCAGCAGATTCGGGATTGGCGTCTCCTGCTCGAGACGATGTCGCGTCACATCAACCGCGGGCGACAGCGTGGCGTGGCGCTCCTTGATCACATGCGCATGCACCAGGTGCGCCGCCCCGGATGCCGGCACGAGCTGCCGCAACTCCTCCACCGCCATCGCCGTCAGCTCCTCGCTGGGCCGCTCGATCAACGCGTGCGCTCCGCTGATCACCAGCGACAAGTAGCTGGCCGGTGTGCCGCTCTGGGCAAACAGCTGTTGCTTGTTGAAGAACCACTGCGTCTGCGTCTTCAGCAACGCGGCGAACTCGACCGTCGTCACCGGACGATCAAACCAGAGATTGATGGAGATGATCGGCGACGAGCGCAGCTGCCGCAAACGCCCAAACCATGGATCGCCAGCAACGAGCGTTGGCGGCAGCATCTGACTCAATTCCTTCCAAGGCACGGCGCTGGTATACGTCGACGCCTGAAGCGTCTCACCGTTCGACAAGTGCACGCGTTGCACGCGGCCGCCGTCGACCGCGATACCCGAGACGCCGACGCCGGTCCGCACCACGCCTCCGCGCGACTCGACAAACCGCACCGCTGCATCCGTGTACAACTCACTCAAGCCAACGCGGCTGACGCCGAGGCGAGATCCGGCGCTGGAAGCAAAGAACGCCTGTGACAACACGGCGGCGAAGAGGCTAGCTGACGAGCGCGACGGCTCATCGTTGAGCGCAGCGAGCGCGATGACATTCCAGAAGCGTTCCGCGATCCGGCCGGACTGGCCAAGATGCCGCAGCCACTCGGCGACGGTCGCGCCATTCGCGGCAACCGCTCCATCACGCACGGCGTCTGCGACCCGGCGCGCCGCCCACTTCTCCCCCCACGTTAGACCGCGCAAACCAGCCAAACCACTGGCCAAGTGCCACGGCGCAGGCAGCAGCAGACAGTGCAGCACATCCGGCGATCGCCCCGGCTCCAGAAATGTCACGTGCAGATTCGGCTGAGACGCGATCCGGTCGAGCGTCCCGATGCGCCGTAGGAAGGCGATCGTCTCCGTATAACACCCCATAAAGAGATGCTGACCATTGTCGATCGTGTCGCCGGTCGCCGCGTCACGGAAGGAGCTTGCCCGCCCGCCGAGCCGCGACCGCTTCTCCAGCAGCGTCACGCGCACCCCGGCTTCCGCCAACGCCGTCGCTGTCGCCAACCCGGCAAACCCGCCGCCAATCACCACGACAGAGATATTGCTCATGCACGAACCAGCAAGAATGAATCACGTTTGCCGGGTGGCGCCGGAGGTTGGGGCCCCCGCGAAGTACCGCAACGCAGTGAGGACACTTCGTGGGGTAGTAGTGAGGCCTCCACCACCCAGAGTGGCGGGAGATCCAGCTCCTGATACACTCCGCTAATGCACCAACGTCTTGGCAACTTCGTGAATGCCTCGGACGACCGAACGCCAGCGCAGGGTACGGGCTGGGGATACGCCATGAGGCTGGCGGAGTACCAACGGCGACAGGCCCTGGCAAACGTGACCGCTGCCAACAACAAATATGCATGTATCATCGCAAACACTCCGCCAACCGCTCCCGCCGCCCCCATCGGCTGCGCCACAGCACGCGCATCGCCAGCGCCACCTGCTCGCACCTCGGCACCGCGATGCGTTTCGCAAAGACATCGTAGTGCGATTGCTCGATCCGCCCCAGGATTCTCCGATAGATCGCGCCCATAATCAACGCTGGATAGAGCGTCCTCCCCTCCTCCGACATGAAGAGTGTCGCCGCCTGCGCAAACTGATCCCTCGCCCGATCACACTCGAAGCGCATCAACGCCTCAAACGCCGGGGTCCGACGATGCTGCAACAACTCCTCCTCACGGTACCCGAACCGCTCCAGATCCTCCGAGGGCAGATAGACCCGACCTCGCTCCGCGTCCGGTCCCAGATCCCGCAGGATGTTCGTCAGCTGCAGCGCCAGCCCAAGCCGCTCCGCGAACTGCTCCGTCTGCGCGTGCTTAAACCCGAAGATCCGGATCGCCATCAACCCAACGACCGAGGCCACCCGCCAGCAATACACGGAGAGCTCTTCAAACGTCCGGTAGCGATGCTGCTCCAAATCCATCTCCATACCGTTGATGAGCTCATCGAGATATCGACGAGGGATCGCGCAGCGCTGCACCACCGGCGCCAACGCCTGCGCGATCGGATCAGTGGGTATGCCCTCGCCATAACACGCTGCCACCTCACGCCGCCAACGCTGCAGCCGCTCGCGCGCCGCCGCTTCGCCCTGAGCAAGGCTGGGGGCCGAGTCGAAGGGCTCATCGACGATATCATCGACCGCCCGGCAGAACGCATAGACCGCGTGCATTGCCTCCCGCTGCTCGCGCGGCAGCACGCTCATCGCATAGTAAAAGCTCGTCCTGCTCTTGCTCACCACGCGATGAACGGCTGTAGTCATTCCCCCCCCCTAGACACACACCGCAAACTCACAACACCCAGTTGTACAGCAGTATCAAACGTATTGCAGCTATACCGAACGCTTCATTTTTGCGCACTTAAATAAGCGGTCGCCGCCTGCTCGATAAAGTGAGATACGTCAAACCCATCAGTTGATATCGATAGCATCTCGACATGGAGATTGGAACCTAAGACCGAATGACCAGTAGAACTAAGTCGCCCTGGAATTCTAGCTGTCATAAAAAGAGCTGCCACCGGCTCCCCCGTTAGCCGATTTCTCCATAACCCGACATGGTCAAGAACAAAACTCTGAACAAGCTGGACCACCGCAGGAGCAAGATCATCGAATCCTCCAACGCTAAGCAAACGCCCTGATGGCCTAAGAACTTGGTCCAACGACAAAGCAATAATTCCAGGTGACGAGAGCTTCCGAATCTGATGAACGGCTGATCTTAGACGATCATCAACTCTCGCAAGCGACGAAGGCCTCTTTGCCTCAAGGAAGAACTCCTGATCGTGCCAACTGGCAACGAGATCTGGCGCACCATGCCTAACCCGAATTCCAGCTCTCCGAAACACAGTACCCAAATACAATTCATACTGCGCTTCTCTCGCCGCAGCACCACTTTCGATATCAGGAGACTCACTCCCACCAGTAATCTTATTGAGGAGATCGCGCGTCACTCGATCGAGCGAATCGGGAAGGTGCTCTACAATCTCAACGATCTCATCGATCTCACGCAGATCAAATGTCACAGCAACAACTAACTCAGCCTTGACAGCAGGACGAGGATCCAACACTATCTGCTGAAGACATCGCTCGTAAACACGCAGTCGAGATACTTCGGATACTTTGACGCCACAACGCTCGAGCTCACTTAGAGCATGGCGATACCTGATCAGTAGTGATTCAAAACTGTTGTACTCATCAACACGCATGACACGCGCATCCCGCCATCAAGACGATGGCAATCACTGTGACCCAATGCGCGTGGAACAACTCTTGGCGCGCTGGATCGGAGCTACCATCGTTTGCAGACGCACCAGCGTTCGAATCTTCTCCGGAAACGACAGTGCTGCCAGCTGCTGACGACGCTGCTGTTTGCCGCGCAGGATGGCGAGCCATCTCCGAATTCACGCCGCATCCCGCAGAGCTTGTGCCAGCACCGGCTTGAGACGAGGAAGATCATCCTGGATCGTTCTCCACACCACGGCGTGACTCACACCAAAGTACTCATGGATCAACTTGTTCCGAATAGCCGCTACATCACGCCACGGCACATCCGCATAGCGCGCTTTCACCGCCTCCGGAATCTTCCTGGATGCCTCGCCCAGAACCTCCAGCGCACGGATGACAGCAAAGATCGTCTTCTCGTCTCCGGCAAACTGCTCGGCACTCAGCCCCTTCGTGAACACTTCGATCTTCTCGATCGAATCCAGCATATCGCGGAGATAATCCGTGTAATCACGTGGCGTCATACTGGCACCACCTCATTGAGAATGCGTTGGCCGATCGACGGCTTGAGCGCCTCCTTCATAACCAAATCCACATGCTTTCCTGTCGATTCACTGAGATACCGTTCACATGCGACAAACGTTAGCAAGCTGGGCACCTCGTCAAATTCTACTAAAACATCCAGATCACTACCCGATTGTTGCTCGCCGCGAGCGTACGAGCCGAAGAGCCCAAGCGATTTGACATGGTAACGCTGCGACAATGTTGGAAGCTGGTGTCGCAATGTCCCGATCAGTTGCTCGAGATCAGGTGAAGGCACAGCGTGAGCATCCGCTTGATTAGACATCAACAACCTCCCTTCAAAACTGAATCGCCTTCATCACCCACAAGCAACTCCACACGCTCCATCATGAAGATGATACTGGCAAGACCGACTCGGACGCAAGTAAGCCTTTGGCTTGACGCACAAGCGGCTTAGCGGTGAGGGAGTGACGAGACCGTGGCAGTGGGCGAGTCGCGCGAAGATCGGTGCCCCCACTCTCTTAAAGATCACACTCCACATTATCCCGGATCCGGCTGATCGAACCGTACGGCGCGTGTGTCTTGCTCATTGCCCATGCGCACCGTCAACGACTGATAGAGTTCCGGCCGACGGGCACGCATCCACCGACGCCCCGTGCAGCGCTCCAGCAGCGAAGCGTCGAGATCAGCTATCACCATGTCATCCGCGATTGACGACGTCTCCGCCACCACGCGTCCGTACGGATCGAGCACCATGGCGTTGCCCGTCCGAATCTCATCATCATCGACGCCAACGCCGTTGCTGAAAACCAGAAAGAGTCCGTTGTCATGCGCGCGAGACGGCAGCCACCGCATTAACCATCCGCGCCCCTTCGGACCGCGAAACTCCGCCTCAACGGCCGCAGGATCTTGTACTCGCCGCTCCCATACTTCACGATCCACCAGCGTCATTGCATGAGGACTGACGGATCGGCATCCGCCGGTCTGATGCGGCGCCAGCAACACCTCCGCCCCCATGAGCGCCGTCACGCGCACGTTCTCGATAATATTGTTGTCATAGCAGATGAGCACACCCACACGGCAGCCGTGCGGCGTGTCGAACACCGTGTAGGCATCGCCCGAAGCGATGTCTGGATGCTCGAACGCCTGAAGCTTCCTGTGCCACCGAATCACCCCATCCGGCATCGCCACGACGTAGGTGTTGTAGCATCGTCCATCTGACGCCCGCTCAATCAGCCCTGCCCCGATCGTCATACGATGCGTCACCGCCAATTTGACCAACCGCCTGCATGAGGGACCGTCCGGCACCAACTCAGAGAGCGCAAGCAGCTGCTGCCGACTCAGCTGCCGTAGAAACCAATAGCCGATGATGCAGCATTCGGGAAACGCGATGATCTCCACACCCTGCGCCGCGGCGCGACGAACGAACGCTTCGACCTTCGCGAAGTTCGCCGCCTTATCTCCCGCGACGTGCTCAAACTGCACCGCAGCCACCCGGACATTCCTCATCGAACGATTCGTCTCACCGTTGGAGTCCCCTGATCATCCTGATCGCTTCATCCATGAGGTCAGACACCTCCAGCGCCAGACCCCACTGAAGCAGCAATGCCTCCTTCCCCCGCCGCCTGTCTCTCGCCCCTCTTCAACGGCTGGCCGGAGAGCGCGCGCCAAACCATGCTGAGTTTATCCATCGTCGTCAACGTCGGGCGACGGCGGAAGATATCGTAGCCGTTGGCGGCGATCCGCTCGAGGATGCGCGTGCCGCCCCACCAGACGCAGCGCAGCTCCCACCCGAGGCGACGCCCCACACTCGATGGCAGCGGCGCCCCCTCCGCAAACAACCGCCACGTCCGCTCGACCTCATACGCCAACAGCTCCCGCACCGCATCGCTCCACTCGTGCCGACGCAGCGCATCCTCCGACACCTTGAACCGCGCCTGATCCTCCAGCGGAATGTAGATCCGATCCTTCTTGAGATCGATCGCCACATCCTGCCAGAAGTTCGCCAGCTGCAGCGCCGTGCAGATCGCGTCCGACTGCCGCTGCCGCTCCGCGTCACGGTAGCCAAACAGCGCCAGAATCAACCGCCCCACCGGATTCGCCGAGTAACGACAGTAGCCGAGCACATCGTCGAACGTCGCGTATCGCTTCACCGCCACATCCATCCGGAACGCCTGCAGCAAATCTGCCAGCCACTCGACCGGCAGCTCGCACTCCCGCATCGTCTGCCCCAGCGCCACAAAGACCGGATGATCCTCCGGATCGTCCACGCATCGCCGCAGCCGACGCTCCCAATCATCGAGCAACGCGAACTGCTGCGGCTGATCGCGCCGCTCGTCGGCGAAGTCATCCGCCGTCCGGGCGAACGCATAGATACTACAGTAATGCCGCTGCATCGCCCGCGGCACGCACCACGACCCAACGGGAAAGTTCTCATAATGCCGGATCGTCAACTCCCGGCAATGCGCGTACGCCTGCTCCACCGTCCACCGCATCGTCACCAACACCCCCTGCATTCGGACTCAAGACGCAAGCTGCGTGTCAAACCACGCGGAATATGCGACTGCTGACACACCCGCGAGGACATTCTAGCACGCGATTCCGCCATGAACCACAACACCCCCTCTGACGTATCCTCTCCATTGTGCCATCGGCACGAAACCGTTATTGCTGAACGCCTCCGAGATGCAAACCCACAATTGGCACTACAGCAAAAGCTCTCGCAACAAACTCATGATGATCGCCACAGCGCTCACCGCCCCGCTCCTCATCAGAACCAACTCCACCTCACGATTTCATCCAAGCGCCCTAGGATACGACAATGGGTAGTCGGAATCGCGACGTTTGCGAACGATGCCGGGCAATGTTACATTACAGCTAAACGAGACGGCTCATCGTCACGCGGGAGACCATGCTCATGTCAAGGCAACAAGACATCAGTCGTGCATCAGCACCGCCCAAGAAGAACGCTCTCCCAAAGACCGCTACCACGAGCACGCCGTGGCCACGCCGAATCCTACCTCCGCTGCTGATCATACTGGCTGGTTTCGTCGCCTACCACAATAGCTTCGACGGGGCATTCGTCCTGGATGACATCCGCCACATCGTGGACAACCATCATATCCGACGGCTCTGGCCACCGGATTACTTGCTCAACGCTCCGCCAAAGACCGACGTCGCGCCACGTCCCATCACCAATCTGACGCTCGCCATCAACTACGCTGCGGGCGAACTGCACGTTCGCGGATATCACATCGTCAACCTCCTCGTTCACCTCTTCAGCGCCCTGCTGCTCTTCGGCGTGCTCCAACGCACCCTGACACAAGAACCGCTGCGCGCACATTACGGCACACAAAGTACCTGGCTGGCGCTGACCGCAACGCTCCTCTGGACCATCCACCCGCTGAACACGCAATGCGTCAACTACGTGATTCAGCGAGCCGAAGGGCTGATGGCACTCTTCTACCTGCTGACGCTATACGGTGCTATCCGAAGCGTCGAATCGACCCATCGATGGCCGTGGACTGCAATCGCAGTGACTGCGTGCGCGTTGGGTATGGGCAGTAAACCGATCATGGCCACCGCTCCACTCACCATCTTGTTGTACGATCGCGCCTTCCTTTCCGGATCGATCATGGCCGCGCTGCGCCGACGCCCAGGCCTTTATCTGGGACTAGCCGCAACCTGGGGTGTGCTGCTGCTGGTGCAAGCTCACGCGCCGAACGTACCGGAGTCATCAGCCGGCTTTGGCTATAAGGATGTCAGTCCCCTTGAATATCTCCGCACACAATCGGGCGCGCTCTTCCATTACCTGCGTCTGGCACTGTGGCCGAATCCGCTCTGCTTCGATTACAAATGGCCGGTAGCTCGGTCAACCAGCGAGATCCTCTTCCCCTCGCTGCTCATCATTCCGCTCCTGCTCGGCACGATCTGGACCTCGATCCGCCGCCGACCGATCGGATTCCTGGGCATCTGGTTCTTCCTCATCCTGGCCCCAACCTCAAGCTTCATCCCCATCGCGGATCTGGCGTTTGAGTTTCGGATGTACCTGCCGTTGGCTGCTGTCACCACGTTCATCATTACCGCTGGATGGACGCTCTGCCACCGCAATAGAACCGTGCTCCGGCTATCGCTCGCACTCCTGGCCGCCCTCATCGGCACATACACAATGTTGACCATCCGCCGTAACCCAATCTACCGCGACCGACTCTTGCTATGGCAGGATACCGTGACCAAGCGACCGACCAACCCCCGAGCGCACATGAGCGCCGGCAAAGAGCTGACAGATCGAGGCAACTTCGCCGAAGCTATACCAGCTCTAACACAAGCGATTGCCCTCAAACCGGATGACGAATGGATTGCTCATAGCACTCTGGGAGTCGCGCTGACTGCCGCCGGACGACACCAAGAAGCACTCGATCACCACAAAGAAGCGCTGCGACTGAACCCCGCAGGAGCGCTCGCGCATACCAACATGGCAGATACGCTGGCTCGCCTCGGCAAACTGGACGAAATGATCGAACACACCAAGATCGCCCTTGGGCTGTCACCGACCGATCCTGATATCCGCTATAACCTAGCCTACACGCTGATGCAACAAGGAAAACTCGAGGAGGCGATCAAGTATTATACTGAGGCTGTCCATCTAAGACCGAGCTTCGCCGAAGCACATTGCAATCTCGGTGTGGCATTAAACGCTGCAGGACGCGCTGATGAAGCTCTACCTCATCTGCGAAGAGCGCTGGCGCTACTACCCAACAACGCCAGAATACACAAACAGCTTGGCAAGGCGCTGGCTCGATCCGGACAACGAGAAGAAGCGCGCGTGCATCTCACCAAAGCACTGCAGCTCAATCCATCGGATGCAGAAGCCCAACACACACTGGCATCACTCCAATAAAACCGAGCTGGACCGAGACGAAAACCAATGGACTGCCGAACCTGAATACAACACACTGAATCAGAAGATATTTGCAACAGATCTACCGAAACGACCAACCAAGGAGACATCGTGAGCTACCGACCGAAGATCCTGGCGTTTGCGGGTAGCACCCGTACCGAATCGTTCAACAAGCAACTGGTGAAGGTCGCGGTGGCAGGCGCGCAGGCCGCCGGAGCCGATGTGACGCTCATCGACCTGCGCGACCTTCCGATGCCGCTGTACGACGGCGATCTCGAAGCCCAGGAAGGTATCCCGGCCGCTGCCCAACGCTTCAAATCCCTGCTGCTGGCGCATCAGGGATTGCTGATCGCCTCTCCTGAATACAACAGCTCCATCACCGGCGTCCTGAAGAACGCGATCGACTGGGCATCGCGCTCAGCACCCGATGAGAAACCGCTCGCCTGCTTCGTCGGCAAGACCGCGGCGCTCATGAGCGCCTCGCCCGGTGCGCTCGGCGGCCTGCGCGGCCTCGTGCATCTACGCGCCATCCTCGGCAACATCCATGTGCTCGTGCTGCCGGATCAACTCGCCGTACCGAGAGCGCACGAAGCGTTCAACGCTGACGGCGGCCTGAACGACACCAGGCAGCAGACGGCTGTCGAACGATTGGGACACACGCTGACTACCATGCTGACGAAGCTGCACGGCTGACGGTCGCTGCGCCGACCAACTCCCGACATCGATGGGATAGTTGACAATCACTCCCCGTCACCTGGATAATTGACTCACGTGTGAACTGAGAATGCAGCTGACTATACAAACGAACAAATGACAGACATACCAACAAACCCACTACCATACTGCGCAAACCGCACCGCGTACCAACGCCGAAGAACGCGTGAGGTGCGCGTCGGCAACGTCATCATTGGTGGCAATCGACCGATTCGCATCCAGTCGATGACCACCACCAACACCCGAGACACCGAAGCCACTGTTGCGCAAACCATCGCCCTCTATGAAGCCGGCTGCGAGATCGTCCGCATCACTGCACCCACGCTCCTGGACGCCAAGAACCTCGGTGCCATCAAAACGGAGTTGCGTCGACGAGGAGTCAGCGTGCCGCTGGTGGCAGATATCCACTTCATGCCGGCTGCGGCGCTCGAAGCCGCCGAGCACGTTGACAAAGTTCGCATCAACCCCGGCAATTTCGCCGACACCAAGAAATTCGCCGTGCTGGAATACACCGATGACGAATACGCGGCGGAAATCAGACGGATCGAAGAGGTGTTCACACCGCTGGTGCTCAAGTGCAAGGAGCGTGGCATCGCCATGCGCATCGGCACCAACCATGGCTCCCTCTCGGACCGGATTATGAACCGCTACGGCGACACGCCGCGCGGCATGGTCGAGTCGGCGCTCGAGTTTGTCCGTATCTGCCAACAGCACAACTACCACGACATCATCCTGTCGATGAAATCATCCAACCCAATCGTCATGGTCCAAACATACCGGCTGCTGGCGGCAGAAATGGCCAAGCTCGGGATGGATTATCCGTTCCACCTTGGCGTCACCGAAGCCGGCGGCGGCGAGGACGGCCGGATCAAGTCGGCGATCGGCATCGGCGCGTTGCTGGAAGACGGCATCGGCGACACGATCCGCGTGTCGCTCACCGAAGATCCGGTCGCAGAGGTGCCGGTAGCCCGGGCGATCGCCGACCGCTACGCACTCCTGGCAACCGTGGCAGAGCCGGACTTGGAGACGATCGCTATCAATGACGACACGGTGCTGCACGACATCGAGGACCCGTTTGCGCACACCCGACGCGTCACAACACCGGTGCCGTTGGGATCCCTCTGGCGCGTCGGCGGTGATCAATCGGTGCGGGTCGGCGTTGTGCTCCCCTCCGTCAACACACTGGACGATGAAGCGATCGCCGCGTGCCGGGAACAGTTCATCAGCCGCAACGACCAGCCGGTCGCCGATATCGCCTGTATTCCCGTACCGACCACCGAATCACTGGTGATGCTCCGCACGTTGGTGGATGTCTGGCGGAGCCACGGACTGCAGACGGCGATCATCGCGCACATCACCTCTGGCTTGCTCACCGACGCGCTGGCCGCGTTGGAGATCGCCGATGGCGTCGCCTTTCTCCCCCCAGCATCTATCGACGAAGCTGCGTGGGAACAACAGATCAACGATCTCGTCGCTGCTGCTCAACGCGCCGGGAAACCGGTGCTCTGGTCGGTCGGCGAGACTGATGTCCCCGGATGGATCGGCAAAGGATCCGTAGACACCGCGGTAGAAACGGCCATTCGGCTGGGACGTCTATGCCGGTCGCGCGGCACCGAGTCGGCGATTTTCACTCTCCGATGCTTCGATACGATCTACGCCTATCGCCTGTTGGCTCACCGTTTCAACACCGAGACACTGCGCTACCCGTTGCTGCTGACGCTGGAGCAACCGGCCGGCGCCACCGGTCTCGATGGCATACTCCACGCCGCCATCCACCTGGGTGCGCTGCTATGCGACGGGATCGGTGATGGCCTGATCGTGAGAACCGACGAATCGGTGGCGGACGCCACGCGGCTGGCGTTCAACGTGCTGCAGGTCACGCGACTGCGCTTGACCCGCACCGAGTTTATCTCGTGCCCATCCTGCGGACGCACGCTCTTCGATCTAGAGACGACGACGGCGCGCATCCGCGCCAAGACGGGACATCTCAAAGGCGTGAAGATCGCCATCATGGGGTGCGTCGTGAACGGCCCCGGTGAGATGGCGGATGCCGACTTCGGCTATGTCGGCTGGGGCGTGAACAAAATCAACCTCTTCGTCGGCAAAGAGTGTGTGGAGAAGAACGTGCCGACCGAAGAGGCGGACGAGCGGTTGATCGCGCTGATCAAAACCCACGGCAAATGGGTGGATCCTCCTGCCACACCACAATCCGTCCACAGTCCACCGTTAACCGTCCACGAAACCTTACGTGTTTGACGGTGGACGGAGGTCGGTGGACGGTCGTTAGCCTCGTTATCCTTCGAGGTACTTGCCCAACACACCCCATGTGGAACGCCCCACCTTGCCGTCAGCCACAAGACCGTGCTCCTGCTGGAACTGCTTGATCGCCTGTTTGGTCTTTGGTCCGATCTTGCCATCAACGGAGCCATGGTAATAGCCGGCCTTATGCAACGCCTGCTGAACCTGCCGGGACGAGGGCTTCACGAATTCATCAGACGTCGCCTCACGACTGGTAGCGGACGCTAACGGTGACGGCTCAATCACGAACGCCTCGTCTCGTGCTTCATCCGCATCCTCTGTCCGCCACGACGCCTCGGACGACCGGCGCTGCTCATCCTCCACAGCCACCACTCGCTCCTCCAAACGCACAATCCGCTCTTCCAACAACGTGGCTGTCCCTTCTTGCTTCTGATACTGTTTGGTCGTCGTGCAGCCAACCGTCGTCACGCACACCACGACACCCACCGCCACCCACTGCTTCATCCGTTCCTCCTCAGCTCAAACCCCGCTACAAGACTCAAATCACAAGCTGCAAATAACATCTGAAGACACACACCCGAGCGCATCCACTCATCGTATGACACTCAAGCACTCATCCTCAACCGCCAGATGACACATCAGAACCACTTGGATCGAACAGTACTCGCAAGGACCGAGCGTTGATTTAGCGCTTGCTTGACGCCTGCAGTGTGTGTCCAGGCTGCATCACTCCCGCGTCCGCACTCAGCCAGCTGCGACAACCCTGCACCAAGAGTAACACAGCCAGGACGCTCAAGACCAGCGCGACGAATCCGACGATCTCCATGCCGCGTTGCCCCGTGACCACACCGAGCAACCACGGCCCGAACGTCAGCGTCAGCGCCCACAGCGTTACGATCGACATAAACGCCATCGGAATCCCCAGCACCCACCACGGCTTCCGCAACCGAACAAACCACATTGTCAGACCCAGCAGCGTCAGTGCCGCCAGCAGTTGATTGGATGTTCCAAACAGCACCCAGAATGCCTTCCACGCCGGCACCACACGCCCTTGCGCATCAGTGATCGTCGTTCCAACACAGATCGCTGGTAACGCCAGCATCGCGAGCGTCGCCCCCACACGCCCCCGCCATCCCCGCCATCCGGTTAGCTCTTGCAGAATGTACCGCCCGAGCCGCGTCGCCACATCCAGCGTATCGTAGATAAACGTGGTGAACGCCAGCAGCGCAAACGCACCGGCAAATTCGGCGCTGATGCCCAGACGCTGAACAAACCGTCCCAGCCCTGCCGCATAGATGCGATCCGGCGGCATCGATAGCAGTGGATCACCGGGCGCCAGGATCATCACCGTGGCGAGCGCGATCACCGCCACCACACCCTCCAACAACATAGCTCCATACCCGACCGCCCGACAATCCGGCTCGCGTTGAATCTGCTTGGACGTGGTGCCCGAGCTGACGATACCGTGAAAGCCGGAGCAGGCGCCGCACGCGATCGTCACAAAGAGCATCGGGAAGAGCGGCACACCGCCCGCGCTCTGCATCCCGATAAACGCCGGGTAGTCCACAGTCTCTCCCCCGAACAAGAGACCGACGCATCCGGCGAACAGGGCAGCATACAGAAACCAACCGCCCAGATAGCCACGCGGCTGCAGCAGCAACCAAACCGGCATCACCGACGCCACGCAGCAATACCCCAGCAGCAGCATATCCCACGCCAGCACCGGACGGATCGGCAGTCCGAGCGGCAGCATCACCGGCAGCCGCTGCCCGCACCAGACAGCTAGCCCCACCAACGGCAGAAAGATCGCCGTCGCCACCGGCAACGACACCCGACCGGTGCGCAGCACCAGCCCCATCAGAATACCCAGCAGCAGGTACATGATGGAGGAGCTCGCCACTCCGCCGCCCAGCGTCGGCTCGACGAACGAGGCGCTCGTCAGATCGGTAAACGCGATGATGACGTAGACGAGCGATAGCCAGATGAAACCGAGAAACAGCAGATACGCGCGCCGCCCCATGTGCTCTCCGACGATCTCGGCCACGGAACGGGCGCCATGACGCACCGAACCGATGAGACTGGAGAAATCGTGCACGGATCCGAAGAAGATCGCGCCCCCGACGATCCAGAGGAGCGCCGGCCCCCACCCAAACCAGATGCCTGCCAGAATCGGCCCCACGATCGGCCCCGCCGCCGTGATCGCCGAAAAGTGCTGCCCCAGCAGGAGAAACTTCGGCGTCGGCACATAGTCGACACCATCGTTCACGGTGCAGGCCGGCGTCGCCTGGGCGGAGTCCAGCGTGAAGAGTCGCGCGAGCAGCCGTCCGTAGATGATGTACGCCAGCCCGAATGCCACCGCCACGACCGCTGCTACCACCGCTAACGGCATGCGCGCCTGTCCTCTCCGAACCAAACCCCCTTCGACCTGTGCGCTATCATATCGCCTCGCCCCCGTTCCTTCTGATGGGATCGAGCAACAAATCCCCTGCCCATTCTTCCGGGTATCACCGCAAGCTTACCGATGGGGTCAAACCTCTCACCGTATCCAAGATGCTCGGCGTGATGTCAGACCCCCTTGTTGCAACACAACAGTAGGCAACCGACTCTGTGCGCCCCCCGCGCGCGTCCTATATCACGCCTCGCCAAGATACGCCTGCTTGACCGTCGGATCATGCAACAGCTCCTGCGATGAGCCATGTCGCACAATCACCCCACGCTCTAACACATAGCCGCGGTGCGCCAGCCGTAGCGCCTGATACGCATTCTGCTCCACCAGTAGAATCGCCGTACCGCGTTCATGAATCCGACGGATGATCTCGAAGATCGCCATCACCAGCTTCGGTGACAAACCGAGCGATGGTTCATCCAACAGCAAGCACCGGGGTCGAGCCATCAGCCCACGCCCCAACGCCAGCATCTGCTGCTCTCCCCCCGATAACGTCCCGGCGTACTGGCCGATGCGTTGCCGCAACACCGGAAAGAGCCCCAGCACTTCCTCCAGATCTTTCGCGACCTGCGTTCCATCGGAGCGGCTGAACGCCCCCAGCTGAAGATTCTCCCGCACCGTCAATCGAGGAAATACGTGACGACCCTCCGGCACCTGCGTGATACCGCGCTTCACTACCTCTTCGGGCGCCAGGCGGTCGAGACGATCACCGCCAAACGTTACGCCACCACCTCGCACCGACACCAAACCGGAGATCATCATCAGCGTTGTCGTCTTACCGGCCCCGTTGGCGCCGATGAGCGCAACGATCTCACCCTCAGCCACCTGGAGCGAGACACCCCTCAGCACTTCGGCCTCTCCGTAACCGGCACGTACATCGTTCAACTCAAGCAGCGGTTTCATTTCAAAGACAGATAACCGATCGGCTCAAGCATCAAAGCCCCTGACCATCCGTGTCGTTTCGCCCCAGTCTTACCGATGAGGTCAGACCTCTCACCGCGGCCGAGCTGCCTGGCGTGAGGTCAGACCCCACGAAAGCAACCATCCTGCCTTCCCGTACCCCATACTCCTCTTGCCCCATCTTATGCTTTCCCCAAGTACGCCTCGATAACGCGGGGATCATGCTGGATCTGTCGTGGCGGCCCCTCTGCGATCCGCTCACCGTAATCCAACACCACGATGTGATCCGACACCGGCATCACAAACCGCATATCGTGCTCGATCAGCAAAACCGTCATCCCTTCAGCACGCAATCGCCCGATCGTCTCCACCAGCTCTTGTTTCTCCGACGCCGTCAACCCGGCGACCGGCTCATCCAACAGCAATAGCTTCGGATCAGCCGCAAGCGCCCTGGCAATCTCCAACCGCTTCTGCGCACCATACGGCAGCACGGAGGCGGGACGGTCGGCATGCGACGCTAACCCCAAGCGATCCAGCAACCCGATTGCCCGGTCGCGCGCCCAACACTCCTCCCTGCGCACATCGCGCCGTCGGAAGATCGCATCGATGACACCAGACTGCGTCCTGACGTACATCCCCACCATCACATTCTCCAGCGCGGAGAGATTGGCGAAAATGCGGAGATTCTGAAAGGTGCGGGCGATCCCATACGCCGTCACCGCATGCGGCGCCAGACCGGTGAGATCTTCCGCGCAGTCGACGCCGAACCGTATGCGTCCCGCGTCAGGACGAATCAGACCGGTGATACAGTTGAAGAGCGTCGTCTTGCCCGCTCCATTGGGGCCGATCACACTCACGACGCTGCCAGACTCCACAGAAAAACTGACGCCGTGGAGCGCCGACACGCCCCCGAACCGCTTCGTCACATTGTCAACCGTCAGCAATGCCATCGTAACCACTCTCTAACGCCACACTGTACGCCCGCCGATAACGGTCAAGCGTCAGATCCCCCGCCCATCCCACCGATTCACCCCAGTCATACCATTGGGGGTCAGACCTCTCACCGCATCCAGGATGCTCGGCACGATGTCAGACCCCCTCGTGGCAAAAAGCCCATGCCGTCGATGTACGGCTACGCCCCGCGCCGGCTTTAATGCGCCAACTCCCGACGGATTTGCACGCTGCCGAGCAACCCCTGCGGACGCAGGCGCATCATCACAATCATCACCAGACCGAACAACAGCATGCGGTGCATCGCCGCCCCACGCAACATCTCCGGCAGCAGCGACAACATGACCGCCCCAAGAATCGCGCCAGGAATACTCCCCAAACCACCGAGCACCACCATCGCCAATACCATCACCGACAGAATGAAATCAAAACTATCAGGCGTGATCGTCCCCTGCTTGGCGGCGAAGATGCAGCCAGCCGTGCCGGCGATCGACGCGCCACACCCAAGCGCCAGCAGCTTCAGTCGCACCGTATCAATCCCCATGCACTGTGCCGCTGTATCATCCTCGCGAATCGCCGTCCACGCCCTGCCAATCCGGCACGCGCCCAGCCGACGGCACGCCTCCGCCGTAAAGACTACGCCACCCAGCACCAGATAGTAATACGGCACCGAGCCGACGCCGAAATTGTACGTCGCTACGCCCGGCACCACCACCGTCGGATGATCGATCCCCAACAATCCGTTCGGCCCCCCGGTCCACTGCGCCAGATTGGTCACGCCGATCCGGACGATCTCGCCGAAACCGAGCGTCACAATCGCCAAGTAATCTCCCCGTACTCGCATCACCGGCATGCCAAGCACAAGACCTACCACACCAGCCACCAGCGCGCTGGCCGGCAAGCCGCACCAGAACGGCCATCCACCGTGGAGATTCAGCAACGCATAGGTGTACGCGCCGATCGCGAAGAACGCCGCATAGCCCAGATGCAACAATCCGGCATAGCCCACGATCACATTCAGCCCCAGCGCCAAGATCGCGTAGATCCCCGCCGTGACCAACACATCCACGTGATACGCGTTCCGATCAATTACTGGAAGCAGCAGCGCTACCAACACCGCTGTAGCAACCACGCGCTTCCGATTCACCGCAACCTACCCGCTGAGATCACGCAACGATTCCCCTGCCCATGTTTACCTCTTCAGCCCAATCCACCAACACGGGGTCAGGCACCTTCGGCGCCAGACCCCGCCGTCGCAACAGATCACGCCCGACTCACCACGTCCGCTGGCTCACGACCGCTCTTCTCACACCCGCTCCGCCACCCGCTCGCCAAGCAATCCCCGCGGACGCAGCAAGAGAATCACCACCAACACGACAAACGCATAGACATTCTTCCATTGCGCGGAGAGATACCCGGCGCCCAATCCCTCGATCAAACCAAGCAACACACCACCTACCATCGCTCCTGGAATATTTCCGATCCCGCCAAGGACCGCCGCCGTAAACGCCTTGAGCCCCACCACGTAGCCATCATGGAAATTGATCGTGCCGTAGTAGAGCGCGAACAGCACGCCGCCGAACGCCGCGAGCGACGACCCAACGACAAACGCCAGCGCGATCATCCCATCGACACGAATACCGACGAGCCGTGCCGCCTTTGGATCCTGCGCCGTCGCCCGTATCGCCGCACCAAGCCGCGTGCCGTGCACGAAACGATGGAGCGCCAGCATCATCACCACCGCCACAGCCAACATCACCACCTGCATCAGTGTCAGCGTGACGCCGCCAATCGTCCATCGCACAACGGGCACAGGCGATGGCACATACCGATCCTGTGCGCCGCAAAGCAACATGACCGCATTCTGCAGGAAGAACGAGACGCCGATCGCGGTGATCAGGACGGCCAGCTTCGGCGCGCGGCGCAACGGCCGATACGCCACCCGCTCGATGCCAAGTCCCAGCAGTCCGGAGCCGATCATCGCCGCCAGCAGTATTGCCACCAGCCACAACCACGGCATCGCCCCCGTCATCGCCGACGGCACCCCAGCCACCGACAACACCATTAGCCCAATGTACGCCCCCACCATGAAGACCTCGCCGTGCGCAAAGTTGATCAGCTGCACAATCCCGTAGACCATGGTGTACCCAAGGGCGATCAACGCATAGACCGCGCCGATCGTCAGGCCGTTGATCAGCTGCTGAAGAAAAGTTGCCTGCCAGCTCACCGGAACTTCCGTTGTTCGTCACTCGTGAAGCGTGAAACGAAGAATCTGTGAAGCGCACCTTGTGAAACATATTCCCTGTAGGAAACTACTTCATGAGGGACTGCCTTCAGGCCTGACGCTTCACGAGATACACACCACGCTTCACAAGATGTCGGACGCTTCACGGAATACGCTTCACGCACAACGTGTTTCACTCTGGCTCGCCGGTGCCAAGAAACGCAAACTTCCCATCGCGCACGGTAAAGATCCCGATCTGCCGCACCAACGAATCCCCTTTCTCATCGAAATTCATCGGCCCAAAGAGACCGGGAAAGTCCTTGAGCTGCTTCATGGCCGCCAGCACGGCCTCACGATCCTTCGCGCCGGCTGTCCCAACCGCCCACAGCACGATGTTCATCGCCTCATAGGTATACGCCGAGTACGCCCCGATCGGCCCATAGCGCGCCTCGTAGTCGCGTATGAACGCCTGCGCCGTCGGCAGCGTGCGCGGATCGGTCCCGATCGTCGTCACATACACGCCTTCCGCCGCCTGCGGCGTCGCCAGCTCGATGAGCGCCGCGTCGTAGAGCCCGTCACCGCCCAGGAACGCTCCGCCGATCCCGAGATCGTGCCGCTGCTTGATCAAGAGCGCCGCCTCAGGAAACATGCCAGCGTAGAAGATCATATCCGGATTCACAGATCGAATCTTCGTCAGGAGCGGCGTGAAATCCTTGTCGCCCTGTGTGATCCCCTCATGTCCCAGCACCTCCATTCCGAGCGCCCGAGCCTTCTTCAGAAACTCCTCCGCCAGCCCGCGCCCGTACGTCGTCATATCATCCAGCACGTAGACGCGTCGCACCCCCAACTGCTCGAACGCGAATCGCGCCGCTACAGGACCTTGCAGATCATCGGTCGGACATGGACGGTAGAAGGTATCAAACCCCTGGCGGGAGATCTCCGGATTCGACGAGACCGGCGAGATTTGCAGCACACGCCCCTCGTGATAAATCGCCGAGGCCGGCTTGGTGCAACTGGAGTTCAAATGGCCGATGACCGCCACGACAGCCGGGTCAGCCACCAGCTTCTTGGCAGCAGCGACCGCCTGCGTCGGATTACGCTGATCGTCGAGGGGCACCAGCTCGATCCGGTAGCCGTAGACCGAAAACCCAGACGCCAACGCCTTCTCCAGCGCGAGCTCCGCCCCGCGCAACATGCCTGCCCCGTGCACCGCCTGATCGCCGGACAGCGGCGCCACGAAACCGATCTTGATGACCGAATCCTTCTCCCCGCCACATCCTACCGCCAGCATCGTGAGCAGCAGCACACTCCCAACCGTCTGTCGTCGCAATCGATTCCATGCCATACGCTTCACACACATCCTCCGATCCGGCTCAGTAACGAATCCCCTGCCCATCCTTCACCGCCCCCTCCCAAGCAACCATCGGTGCCAGGCACCTTCTGGACAAGTGCCGGACATCAACAAACGGTGCCTGGCACCGTGCGGCAACGCAGCAGCCTGCTCCCAAGTGCTCATCCCTCATCCCGCATTCGCGCGCTTCCTCCGCTGCAGCACATGCCAAATACCATACGCCGCCGCCAGCGCCACGACCACAGCCACCGCCACCACCGTCGCATGCCGCAGTCGCTCCCCCAGCCATGCCAGGAGCGCCAGCCGCGGAATTACGCCGACAAATGTCATCGCCACAAATCCCCACACCGGCAGCGCCACCGCCCCCGACGCGATCGAGAAAACTTTGAACGGCACGATCGGCAGCAAGCGACCTAACAGAACGCCCCACAACCCATTCCGCTTGGCAAATGCTTCCGCGCGCGCAAATCGCTCCGGCGTCAGCCCGATCCACCGCCCATACCGCGCCAGCAGCGGGCGCGCCGCATGCCGCCCCAACGCATAGCCGACACCAGCTCCGGCGGTCGAGCCAATCGCCCCATAAATGATAATCGCGGCGAACGGGACGCCCAGATACCCCGCTACCGCGACCACCGCTTCCGAGGGGATAGGGATGATGCTCGACTCCAGAAACATCACCACCAGCAGCCCAATCTCCCCGTACTGCGCGATCCACTGATCGAATGCCACCTGTAAGTGCATGATGGAGTCAGATTATATCAAATCCGTTGAGCGGGAAGCGTATATCGTCAAACATAAACACAAGATGCGTGCCCCAGTGCCCACGCACCAAAGGTCTACTCGTTCAAATGCTGGGGTGGCTGCGAACATTCAGGCACCCAAGTACTCAAGCACGTGGGCACGTATGTTGCATTTCACGTTCCACGATCGATACTCCAAAGTTTTTTACGTTTTCGAGGGCTCAAGAGATTGACAAGTTGCTCTGACACGCTACACTTGTTTATGAAGGTTATTATGATACTCATGGGTTACGACTTAGGAGTGTTGGATGAAGCTGTCCAGACAGATCAGTCCACAAGATCACGCCTGCGCCTTCTATCGGGACACATACCATCAGCTCTCCATTGCAATCCCCTATCTGCGGGAAGCGCTCCGCCGCAATGAGCGGTGCCTCTACCTGATGGACGACATCACCGAGCACGAAATCATTCATGCCATGGAAGACCTGAGCTTTGATCTCCAGCCGGTGCTCAGACGGCGCCAGCTCACCTTTCATCCGATCTGGGAAACGCACTTCAGAAACGGCGGCTTCAATCCGGCCGACCCGATCGCGTTCTACACTGAGCAGCTGCAGGACATGCAAGCCGGTGGGTACCGGGGTCTGTCGGTCGTCGGCGTCGTGGCGTCCTCCGCCAGGCCTAGCGTCCAGAAAGCGCTCGCGCAGTACGAACGCAACGCCAGTCAGCAACTGGCTGGTGCGCCGATCTCCGCGATATGCATGTACCACGAGGGACTCTTCTCCCGCTCGTTCCTGGACGAGATCCGTGCCGCCCATCCACTGGTCGTGGCACATCAATGCCCTTACTTTGTGGATTATGTCCGTGAATGCGACACCGACCGCAACCAGGAAACGATCGACGATGTGCGACGCACACTGATCACATTCTGCTCCAACGCAAACTTTGACCAATGCTCGGTCTACCGGCGCATGTCGATGCGTAGCGATAGCGCCCAATCTGCGTAAACCGCCATTGAACCCGTTCCGCAGCGTTCCAGCATGATGGGCTTCGGCATCGGGTCCACTCTCCCACTACCGCGCGCACTCTTTGTCATACTCGTCGCCTGCAGCGCGCTCGTCATCACCACCCTGAACCACGAGCTCGGCAGCATCGACGGCGACAACGCCCAATACATCTTCCTCGCACAATCGCTCGCCACCAGCCACGATTATCGAACGATCAACGAACCGGGGGAGCCGCCGGAAACATACTTTCCGCCGATGTTTCCTCTGATGCTAACGCCGATCGTCAGCCGATGGGGTCTCCACGCCTATCTCCCCATGCATCTCCTGATCGTTGCGTGGGCAATCGCCTGCCTCGGACTCTGGGTCATCTGGGCGCGCCGCCAGCTCGCCGACGACCAGCTCGCATGGAGCCTAGCGCTCTTCGGCACCGCGCCCCTCTGGATCGTCTTCGCCAACCGCATCCTGACGGAGATCCCGTTTCTCGGATGGTCGCTCGGCGCCATCATGCTCGCTGAACGATACCAGCAGCAATCACGCGCCTGGACAACCACGGGCGTTGCCACGGCGCTCCTGCTGGCCGTCGCCTACCTCACGCGCACCGCCGGTCTGGCGCTGGTCGCAGTCGTGAGCAGCTGGCTGCTGCTGAGAGCATGGCGTGAAGGCCGATGGCGCCTGGCCGCCAGACGAGCAGCGACACTCTTACTGATCACTGGCGGCATCGTTGGCGCATGGCACATGCACTGCCATCTCGCGACACTCGGCGCACCAGAATCCTTGGATTACTGGAAGCTCCTGTGGCTACGCAATCCCTATCAGCCGGAGCTAGGGCTGGTTGACAGCATGGCGATGGCAGGACGGCTGGCTGACAATTTCCGCTACTATCTCAAAGTAGCCGTGGAAACGCTCGTCGATCCGATACGGATGGTACCGGTACCGTGGGTCTACGGCGTCGCGCTAGCACCGATCAGTCTAGCACTCTACGGTTTCCTGCGGAGACTGACGATGTCGCGCACGGTCGCCGAGTGGTATCTGATCGGCTACGGACTGCTCCTCTGGTGCTGGCCGTTTCAGGAGCCCCGATTCCTCGTGCCCATCCTGCCATGGCTCTGCATGTATTTCGTGGTAGGTGTTGATGCAACGATCAAACGGCTGGCGTCCCCGCCGCTGCGTCACCAGCTCCTCGGAGCGATCGCCGCCCTGACACTCGCGGTCAATCTCACTACCGTCGGACGCGGCTTCGCGGCGGATGCAGCCGGTCACCGCTACCGCCCCACCGTCAGAGAGTGGCTGAACGCCCATGCCTGGATCATCGCCCACACGTCGCCAGAGGCCGTCATCATGTCGCGTAAACCGACCGTCACGGCGCTCCTTACCGATCGACGCGCAGTCGGCTACCCGCTCTCTCCTCAACCAGATGACACCATCGCGGCGATCGACCGTTACCACGTCACCCACATCATTCACGAGACATCCGACGAAACCGCTCGCTATCTGACGCCGGTCATTCTGCAGCACCGCGAGCGTTTTGAGCCAAGCGTGCAGCCATTCGGCCACACCATCGTGATCAGCGTCAAACCACCGGACGGACCGCCACGCCCCACCGGAAACCCCGCACCGCAAACAGCACACTAGAAGTCCAACGACAGTCAGAACGACTTGCCGCCGACATCACCACGGATCACGAGGACGTCTCGGCACGCCCGGCGGCGCGCCGCTCCTTCCACCGCAGACGATGCCCGCAGTATGGGCAGAGGAAATAGTCCGGCTGAATCGACCGCTCGCAGTGGAAACACTTTCCCTGCCGCAACAGCTCTTCCTTGCCCCGTGCCTCCGTCACCGCCTGGCGCTCCAACTCATCCAACACGCGATCCGACATCTGCGACCCCGCCTGCTCCAGCGTCGACCGTGCCGACTCATCGAGCCCACCCGTTGCCGACGCCCCCTCCGCCTCACCGGTCTCCGGCAAATCACCCGTATCCACGATCAACCGGCGAATCTCCTGCATCCACGTCTTGAGCTCTGGCGCCCCCTGTACACGGTCCTCAGGTGACTGCGCCACCGCCCGTAGCACCCGGTACAACCGCCGCAGATATTCACGGTTGATGTTGTAGTGCGAAACGATGATCCAACGCGGCTGCTTGTCACCCTGCTTCTCCATCGCCTTGGTCACGCCAAACCACCGCTTCTGCAAACGGAACAGCAGCTTGTGACGTTGCTTCTCGAGTAGCACGCAGACATCCTCATAGTACGTCTTCCCGAACATCCGATAACTCCGGTACGGTTGACAGAGCAGGTAGTCGTAATACTCACTGCCCATCTGCTGTTCCAGCGTCTGTTCCATGCTTCCTCCTATACTACACGCCTTGAGATACGAGCTTGGAGACCCAAGATTCGAGCCGCGAGACTCGAGAAAGAACGACTGACGACCTTCGACATGTGACCCATAATCGTTGACCTAACACCACATCAACACGCCACACTTGGTCGAATGTCAAACATCACCACATACACCGAGCCATATCCTCACAGCACACCGCGGGCGCGCAACATGCGACGCACCAACTCCAAGGGCAGTCCGATGACGTTCGACCGTGATCCTTGAATGCGCACGATCAACCGGCCGCGATCATCCTGAATTGCGTACCCGCCGGCCTTGTCCAACGGTCGTGTCTGCCGCACATACCGCTCGATCGCATCGCCGGACAACCGATGGCACCAGACACGCGTCCTAACATGCCCCGTCCAACAACGGCCATTCGACAGATCGCGGATCGCCACACCAGTGTAAACCCAGTGGCTCCTCCCCGCCAATGCTGTCAGCCACCGTCGCGCCTCCGCCAGAGTGCCCGGCTTCCCAAGCACGCGACCGCGAAAGTAGATAAACGTGTCGGCGGAAAGCACCAGACCGGTGCGCGCCGTTACGCGTGCAGCCGAGGCCTTGCCCAACGCGTTGCGGATCGCGTTGCGCGACGGCCGATCTCCTCGCACGATGCGCTCCCGATGCCCCGATAACACCACGCGAAACCGCACGCCCAACTGCCGCAACAACGCCCGACGTCTTGGCGACGCCGATGCTAAGTACACCATCGGCCGCCGACTCACACGCATCTTATGTCACGCGCAGACGCTGCGCCGCCATTGCCCGACCAGCCACAACACCGGTCGACCACGCCCACTGAAAGTTGAATCCGCCGATCCGCCCGTCCACATCGAGGATCTCCCCCACGAAGTACAGTCCAGGCACCAGACGACTCTCCATCGTCCGATGATGCACCTCGGCCAACGGCACCCCGCCCGCCGTCACTTCGGCCTTGGCATATCCCAACGAGCCGGTCACGGACAACGGTGCGAAGAACAACCAGCGTACCAACGCCTCGCGCTGCGCCGCCGTCACCTGTGCCCATACGGTCGATGATGGCGCAGACGCTTTGTCCAACAACACTTCGGCCAACCGCTCCGGCAGACGCTCGGCAAGCCACCGCTTCACCGTCCGCTGCGAATACTCCGCTCGCGCCGCCGCCATCATCTCCCGCGCGCCCTCCGGCGCCTGCTCCGGCAGAAACGACGCGGTCAACTCCGGATGCTGACTCTTCGGCGTTCGCAACCAATGCCGACTGATGTCTAACGCCGCCGGACCACTGAAGCCAACGTGCGTGAAGAGGAACGACCCGCTGACGGTCGTCGTCTGGCGACCGCCTACCCACAACGTCATCGCCACCGGCAGCGCGATCCCGCTCAACGATCGAAAGCCCGCGTCGCTGGTCACCAGCGGTGTCAGCGATGGCGTCGTCTCCACGAGCGTATGCCCCAGTGCCGCCGCGATCCGATAGCCGGTACCGTCACTGCCAGTCTGCGGATACGACAATCCACCGGTTGCCAATGCCACGCGACCGGCCCGGAACGCCCCACGCTCCCCCGTGACGTCATCCTTCCCCTCGACGACGAACGCCCCGTCCATGCCTCTCACCGCATCCACCACGACACCCGTCACCAGCTCCACGCCCGCCTCCTCAGCTGCGCGCAGCAACGCTTCCAATACCGTTCGACCGGAATGCGTTGATGGAAAATACTTACCGCTCGGTTCCAGCACCACCGGGACGCCCAGCGACTTGAAGAACGAGACCGCCTGCTGCTCATTGAACGCGCTCAAGACATGCTTGATGAACGCCCGGGAACCGCTGGACTGGTAATCGGCCACCGATACGGTGCGATTGGTGAGATTGCAGCGTGTACCGCCAGAGATCAGAATCTTCGCGCCGATCCGCTGGCGACGGTCGATCAACAGCGTCCTCGCACCGGCGCGCGCCGCCGTGATCGCCGTCATCAACCCGGCGGCTCCGGCACCCACCACCGCCACATCGTACGCTGGCTCACCCATCGCGCCGAATACCTACTGCCTGTCGTTCGCAAAGAACGGCTACAAATAACCCTCCGTCTCCCTCGCGTTTCACGATCGACACTTCACGAACGGCGGGGCGCAAGATATCGCACGATCATGCGAGATAGCGTTGGGTGCGCGAAGAGCGAGTCAGGACCGACAAACGACGGACGGCCTCGAAAATCGGTGAGCGTGTGTCCCGTGGCATCGGCAAACGCGGCAAACGGCACCATGTCCCACACCTTGACGCCGTACTCGATCATCGCGTCGGCACGCCCACGCAACACCCACAGATAGGCATAGCAATCGCCATAAGCCCGCTCCAAATAGCAATCCTGCATGAGCTGTCCGAGACCACGGGCGTATGGCGTCGCGAGCCACCACCGCGCCCCTCCATGGAAGATCGCCGTCTCATCGATCGCCCGCACCGCCTTCGCCCTCGGTAACCGACGACACCGACTCCCCACCCGCTCATATGCCCCGGTACCACGAGCCGCCCCGATGAACGTGTCGATCGCCGGATAGCTGCACGCCCCCATGATCGCCCGCCCATGCTCCACGCGACCGAGGAGCGTTCCCCACGATGGCAACCCACGACTGAAGGCACGCGTCCCATCGATCGGATCGATCGTCCAATAACTGCCACCGGCCAGCGCCGTGCCGCCGAACTCCTCCCCCACGATCGCATCGTGCGGAAACGCCCGACCAATCCGCCGACGCAACAGCTCCTCGATCGCCCGATCGGCTGCCGTCACCGGTGAGCGATCCGCTTTCCGCTCCACCCGCATCCGATGCTGAAAATACCGGAGCGCGATCCGCCGACACTCCCGCAACTGCGCTTCCGCCCACTCCACCAGTTCCACCGGCCTGCCCATCTCAACCCCCGCGACTCGTCGTTCGTTGTTCGTCGTTCGTAAACCGTCATCCGAAACCTCTGAGCAACCCTCATACTACGTCACGTGCTCGCAGCTCCAACTCCTGCTCACATCCCACGAGCAGCGATCGACGATCAACAAACGACGGATTCTCAGTCGCTCCAGATGACCGACGCCAATTCCTTCGTTGCCTCACCCCCATGCCGCACCGCACTCACCACACCGTCCACAATCCCCTTCAGCTCCGCCCCAGGCGCGCGCCAGATCCCAAACAGCTTCCCCCGCACCGTACCACGATCCTGCGACTCCTCGCGCTCGTACGCTTCATACCGATAGGCCGCCGCCACATGCTTCGGCCCCATCATCAATGCCCCCTCCAGCGGTGTGACCACCATCCCCACCACTCCACGCCAGGCGCGAATCAGATGATGCCTCACCGATCGGGCCCACGCCTCACCAACCGGCCATCCGATCACCACATAACACGTCACCACCACCATCCACCGCACCGTCACCAGATGACCGCTCACAACGCCCTCTCCGCCTCCACCGGCGCCGATGCCAGCTCCCGAGCCCATTCAAAATACTGCGGATGATCTTTCAGTTGATGGACGAACCGATGCAGCCCCGCGTCGCCGCGGTACGGCCAGAATCCGGACACCTTCGCTTCCTCATACGCCTCTTGAATCTCCCACCCACCAACGACCACCCGATACATCGCCACCATCGCGCCGGTTCGATCGCGCCCGTTGTCACAGTGCAAATACACCGGCTGCCGTTCGGGTGCCAGAACCGTCCCGAGGAACAACAACACCTCCTCCTCCATCGGCTCTCGATCAACGCTGACGGGGATCGACACCACTTCCATCCCCTCAGCGACCGCCAGCTCTTTCTCCAACGGCAACGCCGCAGCATCCTCGCTGAACGTCACAACCGTCTCGACGCCCAGCTCTCGCAGACGCCGGAACATTGCCGCATCAGGACGTCCGCCGCGATACACTCGCTCGTCAACCTGCTGTACCACCGACACTGCAGCAGGAGCCGCGACCGGAGGCACGTCAGCCACTACAGTGGCGACATGAGTCGTGGATTCCTGCGTCGCACACGATGCTAGCAGACCGCACCAACCCAGCAACAATACCACCCACCGATACCGTAGACCACTCGACCAGCCTGATCGCTTATCTGAAACGCTTGCCATCGTCGTATTACCCCTCCAACTCCAACGCATCACAATAGCTGAACGCGCACGCCGCCGCTCTTGAAACAACACGCCACCATTTCCCTTATATCTTACGTACAAGATTCCTTATTGTCGGTGGCAAGGTGCCACTCTGTCAAAGCGATTTTGACACCATACACTTCCCCGGTCAACCCAGCCCGCATCCATGTACGAGCGATAACGTTAACCAAACCATGCGCCAACTAACCTCATGCCACTCAGCCGATACCGCTGCATACAGCCTCAGATATCTCAGTTAGCTCCTAACCAAATACGCCGCGCGCACAAACAGCTACTACATGACAGAATACAATCGTTTGTCAGAACATTTTCCTCAATATCGATCGGTGACTATCACTTAATATTTAGTTTTCAAAGCATAGATAATATGATATGTTTTTGATGTGACTTGAGCTCACCTGATAGATCCTGATAATAAAAGATACCTGGAGATACAAGTGAAGCCATCTGAGCATCTTAAGAATAAACAAGGCATCATTCCGTTGAGGCGTGAGCGTCTCGCTAGAAAGATGCTGCTGGCCTCCGTGCTCATGTCATTCATCCCCCTACTACTGATCTTCTCAGCCATGCAGAACTTCGTCTTCCCCAACATTCCGGATCATGAAGCCGACAAGCTCCGTAACGTCTTCTACTTGATCGTCATCTTCTCGACCACTGGCTACATCCTCGTCCACCGTATCGTACGCACCGTGCTAGCTGTCATCGAGCAAGCCAAGAAAGCCTCCGAAGGCCAGCTCAACCGGACCATAGAAGCTCACGATGCCGCTGAAATCGGTGAGCTGGCCAGAGCGTTCAATCGCATCACCAAAGACCTCGAGCACAAGATTGAAGAACTGGAATCATCCAAGGAGTTGATTCGCAAACTGATGCAGCGGATCGGCACCGCCTTCGCATCGTTTGAGAGCGTCGACGCCATTCTTGAATTGATTGTAGAGAACATGACGGCCGCGCTGGAAGCCACATCGTGCAATCTCCTGCTGATCGACGGCGAGAAGAAGGAACTCTACGTCAAAGCGGTAGCCGGGCAGCATCGGCAACCTCCGTCGGATCTGCGCATCGCGGTCGGCGAGGGAATCGTCGGATCCGTGGCGCAGAACGGCCGGGCCGCCGTCTCCAGCGGTGTGCCTGATCCGCTCGACGGCAAGGATTCGAACAGCGCCAAGTCACTCCTCTGCGTACCGCTCTTGATTCACGAGCGTACGATGGGCGTGCTGTACGTCACGCGGGAGGAGCAGCAACATCCGTTTGTCCAAGACGACCTCCTGCTGCTCTCCAATATCGGCTCGCAGGTCGCCGTCGCCGTGGAGAACTATCGACTGAATCAGGACATCGAGAGCACCTATCTGGAAACGATCATGGCGTTGGCCATGGCCGTCGAGGCGAAAGACCCGTACAGCTTGGGACACTCGAAGCGCGTCGGGGCCTACGCGATACAGATCGCCGATGCGATGGGCGTCGATGACGCCACCAAGAAAATCATCAAAGACGGCTCGGTGCTCCACGATGTCGGCAAGATCGGGATCAAAGACAACATCCTGCTGAAGCCGAGCCCGCTGGATCCTGAAGAGATCAAGATCATGCAGCAGCATCCGGCGATCGGCGAGGCAATCCTGAAGCCGGTACGGTCGCTGGCGAAGGTGTCCGACCTAGTGCGCTACCACCATGAGCGCTTCGATGGCAAGGGCTACCCCTACGGACTCAAAGGCGAGGAGATTCCGCTGTCTGCTCGGATTGTGATCGTAGCTGACTCCTACGACTCCATGGTGACGGATCGCCCCTACCGGAAACGCCTCAGCCAGGAAGCGGCGATCGCCGAGCTACGCCGCGGCTCCGGTTCGCAGTTCGATGCGCATGTGGTCGATGCCTTCCTGAAAGCGCTGGAGAAGCGCGCGACCCCGCTGATCACACCCCCCACTCAATCCTTGAGCGTCACGAACACCCGACAGAACTCAGAAATCAAAACCCACCAGTAAACACACCGCCGCCACGATCCGTGCGGTGCAAACACCCCACTCACGAGCAATGCTTCCTACCTTACTACGACAACACTCACGAATCGATCCTGCATCGGATCATACCGCTCTGACCAACAAACCATAGCCGACACGAGATACGCGTCACTTCGGAGATGCTGCGCGCGTTTCCTCCGCTGAGAAAATGAGTGGCGGGTCGATCACCGGCTGATAAGCTTCCGGCATCGCCACGGGGAAAAGAGACAATCTCGTAGGCGCTGGCAACCGATCGCGCGATCGCGCATCCCACACCCTTGATCAACCCCCATGTCCAGCCAACTCCAGGCCCGCTTGCTGCCGTCTCATCATGCATCCGCTTGGGGATTTCGATCCAACCGGTCGCGGCATTTGCCAGCCCCCGCCCCAATTTGGCAAACATCTGCTCGCCAACCGGCGTCTGATCGCCCGCATCCGCATAGAGCGTACGACCCGCCGCCCAACAACATCCCAACCGCCAAAACCAACACCAAGCACCACCGCACAGTGCCCATGTCACCCTCCTCGCTTCACGTCCGCCACCAGCTCCCCCATCATCCGAATGAATGCCGGATGATCAGCCACAGTCGCCACCCTCGCCAAGTGCACACCCGCTTCGGAGGCAATCGACCGCGCTACCACATCGAGATCGTACAACACCTCGAGATGATCGAAAACGAAACCGATCGGCGCCACGATGATGTCACACACACCGCGCGCCGCTTCAGCACGAATGACATCGTAGAGATCGGGCTCCAGCCACGGCTGCGTCGCAAACTGGCTGCGGCTCTGGTAGGCGACCGACCACGAGACATCACCCAACGCCGCTGCCGCGAGCTCGGCTGATCGCGCCACCTGCCGCGCATACGGCGATCGCTCCGCCATCGCGACCGGAATGCTGTGCGCCGTGAACAACACGCGCGCCGCTCCCCATCGATCCGCCGAAATCTGCGCGATCGCCTGCCGCAGCCGATCAGCCATCGCCTCGACGAACGCCGGATGATCGAACCATGCCGACGTATACGCCACCTGCGGTGCCAACGCACCGATCTGCGCCTGCGCCGCAGCCACCGCCGCTTGATACCGCCCCCAGCTCGCCTCCGCCTGATGCGGCGCCAAAATCAAGCCGATCACCTGACGGATACCTTCTTCGCCCATCCGTTGCAGCGTATCTGTCAGCGAAGGTGACCAATCACGCATCCCAACATAGACCGGCAGCGGCAGCCCAGCCCCCCGCAACCATTCAGCCAACTCACGCGCCTGACGGAACACGATCTCATTGAGCGGCGATCGTCCCCCGATCAACCGATAACGTTCGACGATCTCCGTCATCCGCTCTGCAGGCAGCTGCCGACCCCCAAGGACATTGGTGACAAACGCAGGCACCTCCTCCAAACAGGTCGGGCCGCCGAACGCGATGATCAGGACGGCGTCAGCTGACGGCATGAGATGAGCCCCGGCTGAGTTCATGCACCGCCCGCACCAGCTCGATAGCATGTTCGACCGGGGTGCGCGGCAGAATGCCATGTCCGAGATTGAAAATATGCCCCGGCCGTCCACCCGCCTGATCCAGAATCCGTCTCGCCTGCTCGCGAATCATCGGCGGCTCAGCTAACAACACCATCGGATCGAGATTGCCCTGCACGCCAACGCCCGGCAGCCGCGCCCATGCCTGGTCGAGCTCCACCCGCCAATCCAGTCCGATCACCTGCCCGCCCGCCTGTCGCATCAGCTCCAGCAACGAGCCAGTGTCGACGCCGAAATGAATCAGCGGAACACCGGGCGTTACCCCTCCGATCAACCGCTGGACATGCGGCAGCACGTAGTGTTGATAGTCTGATGGACTCAGACAACCAACCCAGCTATCGAACAGCTGCGCGACCTGAACGCCAGCCACGATCTGCGCGTTGAGATACCGAGCCGCCGCTGTCGCCAACCGCTCCATCAACGCATGCCAGGTGCCGGGATGACGATACATCATCACCTTGGTTCTCTGGAATGTCCGCGATGACCCTCCCTCGATCAGATATGATGCCAGCGTGAACGGCGCGCCAACGAACCCGATCAACGGCATGTCAGCCGGCAGCGATGCCCGCGTCAGACGAATCGCCTCCAACGCGTACCCAAGCGCCTCCTCCGGATCGCGCGGCCTGAGCCGCTCCACGTCACCGGCACCACGGATCGGCTGGCGGATTGCCGGTCCCTCCTCCTTGGTAAACACCACTTCGACGCCCATCGCCTCCACCAACAATAGCAGATCGGAAAAGATGATCGCCGCATCCACGCCCAGCCGCGTCGCCGCCGTCACTGTGACCTCTGCCGCCAACTCCGGCGTCTTGCACAGTTGCAGCAGACTGACTTTGCGTCGTACCTTCCGATACTCAGGCATGTACCGACCAGCCTGCCGCATGATCCACACAGGGGTGTACTCAGTCGGTTCGCGTCGACATGCCTTCATCAACAAGCTGGATTGCAACGCATCATCTCGCTGCCCACCGCATGCCGCACCGAGCGGAGTCTCTCGAGACACCACATCCACCCGCACCGCAGCATCCCCAGCGCCGCGCTTCACGCGCAGCAGCTCACCGCTGCACTCCGCAGCTTCCTTCACCAACTGCGCCATTTTCGAATGCGACGGCTCCAGATCAACAGCGATCCCCTGCTCCTTCAACGCCTCGGAGCATGTCGGGCCGATCGACGCTACGACCACACCATCCAGCGCGCTCCGGAACGCTTCCTCGACACCCTCCTCGCCCGCCACACGCAACACACTCTCCACTTGTGCTGCGTTGGTAAACAGCAACACATCGACCTGCCCTTCGGCAACCATCCTCACCGCTTCCCGCAACGGCGACGTATCGTCAGGCAACGCCCAACGATACACCGGCACGCGCGTCACCTCCACGCCGCGCTCCTCCAACCCACGCACGAGCTCCCAGTTTGGCACGCCGTATTCCTGCACCGCCACGCGCTTGCCTCGCACCAGCACCTCACGATCCAGCGTCGCCAGCACCTCACGCCACGTGTTCGGCTCCGGCACTGCGACCAACCGACGGATACCGAGCTGCTGCAGCACCGCCACCGGCTTCGGCCCGCGCACCACCAGCGTCGCCGATGCCAGCGCATCGAGAAACGCCTGACGCGGATAGCGCGTCGCTACCGCCTCAACGAGCGTGCGCGTCCCAACGCCGGTCAGCAGAATCACCACATCAAACGCCCCTTGCAGAAGCCGCTCGGCAAACGCTAGCGCCTCGTGATTCTCCGACAACGGCACCTCACGCAGCGACGGCGCGTTAACCGGTCGACCGCCGTAGCGCGCGATCAACGTCGCCATCGGCTCCGCCATCCGACTCTCAAACGCCACCACCGTCAGTCCGTCGAAACCAACCATCCTCTGCGTTTCTCCCATCACCACCGCGCCACACCTCTACCTAAATGTACCCCTGCACCCGATACACCACGAGCCCCACCAACTCGTTCACCACCGACGTCACCATATGCAAGCTGTCAACATTCGGCACGAAACTCATCGGCGTCACGACATCGCTCCCTCGAAAATCAACGGGATAGACATCCGGAAACACCCCCTGCCTGTGGAACGTCGCCAACGCACGCCGCATGTGAAACGATGAGGTCACCAGCAGCACATGCTGCAAACCATGCTCACGAATCAGCTTGGCGGTATTGACGGCATTCTCGTACGTATTGCGCGACGTCCCATCGACGAGAATCCGATCCGCCGGTATCCCCCAGTCTATCGCAAACGCCCGCAGCAACTCCGCCTCACTGACCGACTGATCAAACAGCAATCCGCTGCCACCGGAGATGATCAACCGCTCCCCCATCCCCCGCCGCACCAACGTCATCCCTTCCAGCATCCGATCGACGCTGGTACCAAACTCCACACGCCCGGGCTGACTCAGCTCTAGATCCACCAAGCCGGACAGCACGACCACCGCATCGTAGCGATCACGCAACGTCTCTGCCGCAGACCGCGGCACTTCGAATCGCCGCATAATTGCGTGGGCAGTGACCGGCATGCTCAGCACGTAATATCCCAACAGCACTGTTGCCAGCAACCCCCTCGCCCACCGCCGGCGATACGCCACGGTGACCACGAGCAGCGCCAGCAGCAGTAGCGACAACGGATACGCTAACCAATTCATCGTCTTGGATACCACGAAGAACGCGCTGCGACTGATCCCAGGCATCAGCTGTTAACTCCAGAACGGATAGCGCTTGCGTACCGTCTTCCGTACATGCCATGTAAACGCAACCCTTGTGGGAACGTCACCAAATCTCCCGGGCGAATCGACGTTTCGACGCCAGCCGTCTTCTCTACCACCTTCCCCTCCAGGAAATAATAGGTTTCCGGCTCATCGGAACACCGATTGAACACCGATGGCTCCTTCTCCAAAATCGGCCAACCAGTCACCCCCAACGCCTGCAACCGTCGCTCATCCGGCCACTCCACCACAATCGCGCTTGTCTGGTCCATACCCTTTCTCTCTTTCCACTGGCATTATACATGACGCCGCCGTCCCCTTGTCCGCTCCTATGACCCATGCTACACTGCGGCCAAGCTAACGATCGTTACGAAGGAGACAACCATGGATACCAAACGACTCATCGCAACACTCAACGAACTACTCTCCAAAGAACTCGCTTCGGAAATCCGCTATCGCACCCACGCGTCACTTGTCACTGGCCTATACGCCGAGCCGGTGATGACGCGCCTGAAGGAGATCGCCAACGATGAAGCAGCGCATGCCGACAAGCTGCGAGACCGGATTACGGCGCTGGGTGGCCAACCAACCATGAAGGTCGCCGAATCCGACCTGATCCCGGCACAGGAGATCAACCGCATCCTGGCCATCAACCTCAAGGATGAAGAAGACGCCGTCACCCAGTACAAACGGCTGCTCAAAACCCTGCCTCATGAAGAAGGTACCATTCTGTATGAAGAAATCGAAGGCATTGTCGAGGACGAGCAAGAACATACTGAAGAGCTACGACGCCTGATTGGACGATAACGCAACGCACAGGAGACCTAGCCATGACTGACACAAAAGGGATGATTGCCGCACTGAACAACGCGTTGGCGCAGGAGCACGCCTGCATCATCCGTTACAGCACGCATGCTGCGGTGGTGACGGGACCGTCCGCCGAACAGATCGCCGCCCGACTCAAAGAAATTGCCGCCGATGAACGCGAGCACGCCGATCAACTTCGACAGCGGATTATTGGACTCGGCGGAACCCCCACGATGACGGTCGCCGTACGTGACCTCATCCCAGCCACCACTCTGCCCCAAATCCTCAAGGTCAACATCAAGGAAGAACATAACGCCATCGAGATGTACCGCGCCATCCTGAAAGCTGTTCCACACGATGAAGGCACCCTCCTCTACGAAACGATCGAGGGTATCCTCAAAGACGAACAGGAACATCTGGAAGAGCTTGAGCGGCTCTGCGCGTAACGTCCTCCATGACAGCAGCTTCCGGTAGCCATTGCCACATCGGCAAAAAATCTGTTGACAGCGACTGCTGCTATGGTATCTTCTTGCCTGGAGTACAGTACGAGTGACCTGTGGTTCTTGGGATGTGGGAAATCCGAAGCCGTGAGGGGACGTACTCAAACTCTCACGGTTTTTTTGTTGCAGTAGCGAGAACCGCAGGAGCAACGGAAAGGAGTTGATTCAGAAATGGCACGTGGTACAGTCAAGTGGTTTAACGACCAGAAGGGCTACGGCTTCATCACGGTGGAAGGCGGCAGTGACGTATTTGTTCACTTTTCCGCAATCCAGGGTTCCGGTTTCCGGACCCTCCGCGAGGGCCAGGAAGTGGAGTTTGAGATCACTGAAGGCCCGAAGGGAAAACAGGCAGCGAACGTCGTTGCCAAGTAACACCCTGGATCGGTGATCCAGTCACTGCGCCCCGGCTTTGGAATGTTCCAGAGCCGGGGCCATTCTTTTTGGGAAGATTAACGCGAGGACGTTGTCGTAGCAACACGGCGTCGCACCAACTGCCTGATCACAACCAGTGTACGCTCGACAGCCGCCTCGTCCGTCAAGCACGTTGCGCTCAAACGAACGGAACCAGACGGAAACGTTCCGAGGAACCGATGTGCTCCCGGATTGCAGTGAAGCCCAGACCGTACAAAGATACCGCGTCGATCGAGCGCGGCAGCGACCTGCGCAGGATCACGCCCTTCTAGATTGAAGGAAATGATCGGCACGACCCGCTGCATCGCCACATCCCCGTGCAACTCGACGCCAGGACAACGACGCAACCCATCCACCAACAACTGAAGTAATAACTTCTCCTTGCGCTGAATCCGCCCCCAGCCCTGATCGAGCAAGAACCGAACGCCGGCACCAAGACCAGCCACACCAGGAAGATTGAGCGACCCCGCCTCAAAGCGATTCGGTAGCTCCTCCGGCTGCAACTCCACCTCCGACTGCGTTCCCGTACCCCCTTCTGTCAGCGTTGCTAATTCCAGCCCTGGCCGCACGTACAACACCCCAGTCCCCTGCGATCCCAACAACCCTTTGTGTCCAGGGCAAGCGAGGAGATCGATATGATCACGCCCGACATGAATCGGAAGATGACCGGCGGACTGAGCGGCATCCACCAGAAACGGCACCCTATGCTTCCGGGCAACCGCACCGATCTCTGCAATCGCGTTGGCCGCGCCGAACACGTTTGAGACATGAATGACCGCGATGAGCCGGGTATTGGCACGCACCGAACGATCGATCTCTGATGGATCCACCACGCCCGACGGCAACGGCTCCACTCGCGTCACCTCCACGCCACGTCGCTCCAGATGCGCCAGCGGTCGGTTCACCGAATTGTGCTCCAACGCCGTCGTAACGACGTGGTGCCCTGGTCCAACCAATCCTTTGATCGCGATATTGAGCGCTTCGGTGCCGTTCTTGGTGAAGATGACTCGTGACGGATCGGCAATGCCGAAGAGACGCGCCACGGCGCTGCGCGTCCCCATAACGATGCGTCTGGCTCTCGACACTCCACGTCCCGAACCACGCCCCGGATCGCCGACGCAGACCGTCAATGCCTCGTACGCCGCCTTCGCCACAGCCAGCGGCTTCGGAAAGGATGTGGCGGCATTGTTGAGGTAAATCACATCCAGCGATGTGCGAACTGTCCAACGAGACATACACTTATCCTACCCTTCGATAAACTGCCAGGTCAAGTTCGTTAACCCATGAGTCCCGTCGCGGGGGAAATCGTGACAACGATCGCGAATCATTGCGTGTGGAGTACGAGGCAGCAGCGCAGAACACACTGCGCGAAGGCGATGCGGCTGGACGATGCGCTTGGCCCGTCGAGCACATGGACAAGCGCTACGCTAGGCTGGACGGACGCCCTAACGATGGATTGATGACACCGCCAGACACCACCAACTTCAATCCCTCCTCCATGGTCACGTCGAGCGGCACCACCTCGTCGCGCGGCACATAGACGAAGAACCCGCTCAACGGAGTGGGAGTCGTGGGGATAAGTACCGCAATCATCGACTTGCCAAACAGCTTGTCGACCTCCGGCACAGACTCGTTGGTGACGAAGCCGACAGCATGCACCCCCTTGGTGGGATACTGCACCAGTACGACGCGCGAGAAAGCCGAGGGCCGCTCTTTGCCGAAGAGCATGCCAGCCATCTGCTTGGCGGGGGGATAGATCTGTCGGATGAGCGGCAGACGAATAAGCCACTGCTCGACTGCCAGAAACATCCGGCGACCTAGAAAATGCCTGGCAAAGACACCGGTCAGCAAAATCAAACAAACGGTCAACAACAAACCGATACCTGGAATCCGATAGCCAAGCAGCTGTGTCAGATACCGACCTAACAAGCCATCGGCGAATTGAAAGACCACCACCAAGAGCCAACACGTCACCACGATCGGGAGCAAAACCACCAACCCCGACAGCAGATACGCCCGCAGCGCCGATGTCATACTTGGGCGCGATGGCGACGGCTCAGAAGGCATCGCCGCCCGATGTGTTGAGATAGTCATCAAACTCGATATTCCCGTGGATTTCCTGACGCACCGTCCGGATCCGATCGCCGGTATAGGGATGCGTCCGACTGTAGTGCTTCGGACGCAATGGCCCCTCCCGATCTACTTCCCGCAACGTCTCCAGAAAGTGGATCATCGCGTCGGGATCATACCCCACTGCCTTCATATACTTCACCGCCAGTCGATCCGCCTCCAACTCATCCTCGCGCGAATACGCCAGCAGCAGCTGACTGTACGCCAGATCAGCCCCTTGATGTAAACGCGCATCAGCACGCCCCGCCAACATGAGCACCTTCAACACGGTGTAACCGAGCGAACCTTGCAACCGCTTAGCCACATGCTTCGCCGCCACATGACCGATCTCATGCGCTAACACGCCAGCCAGCTCGTCATCGTTCTCCGCCTTCTCCACCAATCCCTGATACACGTAGATGAATCCACCGGGCAACGCCACGGCGTTCACCTCATCCTCCGCCAACACGCGGAACCGGTAGGGAATATCCTTGCGATCGGACACCGCCGCCAACCGCTGACCGATCCGATCCACACGACCCTCCAGCAACGGATCGTCCGATAGCTCCACCTTCTCTTCCAGCGCCTCCGAGATATTGCGACCCATCTGAACTTCGCGCTCGTCGGTGATATAGATCGCTTCCTCACGGCCCGTCGCCAGATTGTACTCGGTAGCGCAGCCGACGATCATCAGCGTCGTCGCCAACCAACACCACACCCTACCCCACAACCACCACACCCCCACCATGCTTACGCTACCGCTTCGATGCCATCGACCGCAACGGATTCCGGCGCTCGACCCAACCGATCACAATCACCGCCACCGCCACCCCCACCATGGCACCGGCCACCACATCGCTGGGATAGTGCAGCCCCATGTAGATGCGCGAAACGCCGACGAGACATGCCACTGGGATTGCCCACCATGCAACGTGCGGATACCGCAACACAAGAATCCCCGCCATGGCAAACGCCACCGCTGCGTGCGCAGAGGGAAACGACTCGAACGGCGGGATCTCCCCCACCAGATGCACTCCCATCAGCCGCGCCATGGGACGGGGACGACCGATCAACCGCTTGATCGCCACCGCCAGCAACAACCCGAGCATCGGCGCTACCACCATCAAAACGCCCGTTCTGCGCGCTTTATGACGGCCAAGACAAGCAGTGAGGAAGCCGGCGGCGGCGACGTAACGATCCCCGAGTAATGTGACGAGCGGCATCACCAGATCACAGACAGGATTGGCCAGCTGATGGTTGATGAACTGGAACAGCCGGATGTCATTTTCGACGAGCCACTCCAGCATGAACGGCAGTATAGCGAAAGCTCAAACCCTTTGCAAGCCAAGGCCTTTCTGTTATCATGCGCTCGTGTGGCGTGCTCTGCTGAATCTGCTGTATCCGGCACATTGTCTGCTATGCAGCACCCCTTTGGATCCCGACGGCGCCTTCGCAACCCTCTGCGACACATGTAGGCACCGCCTGCATCCACACCAACCGCCATTCTGCCAGGGGTGCGGCCGTCCCATGCCAGGCGTTGCAGCCACCGGCCCGGCGCACCTTGTCACCCTCTGCCCTTCTTGTCACAAACAGCACCGAGTCGTCGAACGCGTCTGGGCTGCGTATCCCTATGACGATACGATACAGCACTGTATTCATCTGGCAAAATTCAGTGGCAGACTCCAAATACTCAATGACCTCGGCGGACTCATGGCACACTTTGCCCAACAGCACCAACTGGCCGATGTGATCGATGTGATCGTCGCAGTGCCGCTGCACCCTGTGCGGCTGCGGGAGCGCGGCTTCAACCAATCCGAACGACTGGCGCGCATCCTTGGTCAACAACTCGCACGCCCGGTCGTTCATCCTATCGCCCGCACCCACCATACGACACCGCAGAGTCTGCAGAGACGACGCGAACGCCTGTCCGGCGTTCGGCGCGCGTTCGCCGTCACGCAACCGCGCGCCATCACCGATCGCGCCGTCCTGCTCGTTGATGATGTCGCAACGACTGGCGCCACGCTCGAGGCTTGCGGCCGCGCGTTGCTGGACGGCGGCGCGCGGCGCGTCATCGGATTCGTCCTCGCCCATGGGTAAGATCAGGGACAAGGGACAAGGGGCAAGAGACATTTCGAGACTCGAGACTCGAGACTCGAGACTCGAATCCTATACGTTTCCTTTCCTGTCCCCTGTCCCAAGCAGTTAACATGCGCCTGCTCCGCACCTACGTTCTCAAGGAATTCTTCCACCAGTTCGTCATCATGTTGTCAGTCTTCACGTTCGTGCTGCTGGTCGGCAACCTGGTGAAGCTGGCCGACCTCCTCATTAACAAAGGCGTCCACCCGTTGCACGTCGCCCAACTCTTTCTGAATCTCCTCCCCTATCTGCTGAGCTACGCCATCCCCATGGCAGTCCTCACCGGCACACTGTTGGCGTTCGGCCGACTGGCCGCCGACAACGAGATCACCGCCATGCGCGCCACCGGCATCACGCTCTATCGCATTGGCGTGCCGATGGCAGTCCTCGGCCTCATCTTCAGCATCCTCTGTCTCTGGATCCATGACCGCTGGATGCCGGAGGCGCGGTTCGCCTCGCGGCGGCTGCTCAAAGAGATCGGCGTCAAACGTCCCACTGCCTATCTCGAGCCCGGCACCTTCATCAAAGATTTCGAGGGCTATGTCCTCTTCATCTACGGCATCGAGGACGAAGAGTTGCTTAACGTGAGGATCTACCAGCCGCAAGAGGGCAAGCCGACACGCACCATCATCGCCGAACGGGGCACCTTCACCTTCTCGCCACTGGATCAGACACTCCGCCTGACGCTGTACGATGGCACCAGCGATGAGCCGGATCTCAGGGACCCCACCACCTTCTACAAGTTAAACTTCCGAGAGTATATCGTCACCATGCACTACAAACGCGATCTATCGGAAACGATCGAGAAGAAGCCGAAAGACATGACGATCGACGAGCTACGTCAGGAGATCCAGCGCATGACGGAGCAAGCCGTTGATCCGACGCCGCTGCGCGCGGAGCTGCACAAGAAGTTCTCCCTCTCCTTCTCTAGTCTGGTATTCGTCCTGCTAGCATTCCCGCTGGCGGTCATCACCCGGCGCGGCGAACGGGCCATCGGCTTCGGCGTCAGCTTGATCGTCATCATCGGCTACTATATCTTGATGGCGGTGGGTGACGCGCTGGCGCTGCGCCAACTCTGCCCGCCGATGCTCAGCATATGGTTCCCCAATGTGCTACTGCTGACGATCGGCTTGATCCTGCTGCACAAGGTGGCGACGCAATGAAAGTACTCGAACGATACCTCGTGGGCGCGTTCCTCGGCCCATTCCTCTGGTGCCTGACCGCCTTCAGCCTGCTCTACGTCGTCGTCGACCTCTTCGGGCACCTCGACGAGATCATCCGCAGTAAAGTCAGCTTCTCCATTCTGATGCAGTACTACGGCGCCTCGTTTCCACAAATCTTCGTCCAGGTCGTCCCGTTTGCCATCCTGCTCGGCACCATCTACTCGCTCAGCACACTCAGCCATCATAACGAAATCACCGCGATGCGCTCCAGCGGCATGAGTCTCGTCCGCATCACCGCCCCCCTCCTCCTCGTTGGCACCATCACCAGCGCCGTCACCTTCTACATCAACGACCGGATCGTCCCCGAGGCGCTCTGGGTCACCGAAACGATCAAGCAGGAACGGCTGGAACCTCCCAGGGAATCGGGTCGTCGCTCCCCCATCATGGCCAACGTGACGTTCTACGGTACCGGCAACCGCCTCTGCTACGCCAGCGCATTCGACGTCGGTGCCGAGCAGCTGCAGGACGTCACCATTCTGGAGCATGACACGGAGCAGAAGCCGCTGACGAAGCTGGTGGCCCGACAAGGACGATGGGCGAACGACGCGTGGCTCTTCACCATCTGCACACAGCACCGTCTCGATCCGTGGGGTCAGATCATCGGCCAGCCGGTACACATGAAGGAGCTGAAGGTCGATCTAGGACAAAGCCCTGATGACATCCTGCGGGGTCAATCGAGGATCGAGTACATGCAGATCGCCGATCTGCGGCAGTACATCGGCAATCTGCGAGGAGCCGGCTCAGCGCTCATCGGACGGCTGCTTGTCGAGCTCCACTATCGCATCGCGCAATCCGCCAGCAGCATCGTTGTCATGCTCCTCGGCATGCCGTTCGCGCTACGCATGAGCCGCAGCGGCGCGCTGCTGGGATTGGGCATCAGCCTGCTGATCGGCTTCGTATACTACGGGCTGCAGGCGGTAATTCTCGCGCTCGGCAAGGGTGGCTTCCTGCCACCACTCGCCGCCGCGTGGGGCGCCAATCTCCTCTTCAGCACCCTTGGCATTGCCCTCCTCTGGCGCGTCCGCTGACCAACACCAGCTGCAAGCTACAAGACTCAAGCCACAAGTAAAAACTCACTTGGCTTCAGGTCGTCTCTGACCCTTGAAGATTTCCGTTTTTCCCGTGTACAACGCCTCGAACTGCGCAATGGCTGGCTTCACTCCAACAACACCAGCAGGCGCACCCAAAAGAGTAGCAACCACGATAGCTTGATACAAATCCCTCAGTTGTTGGCGGAACTCTTCATCCTTCCGAGTTCTCATCTCGTCAACTTGCTTAAGCGCCATAGCTAATTGATGGCTTCTATGCGCGTACACCCAAATCATCACTGTGGCAATAGTCGTCACTACCGCTGACAAAGCCGTGACGACCGGAATCCAGGAACCGCTTTCCATAGAACCTCCTTAGCTAACCAACGCCACTCAACACAAAAATGGGCTGCCGCGGTTAGCAGTAGCCCATTTCCCTTTGCATCCTCTGTCTTGCGACGTACGACCTACGACTTGCGACCGCTCCTACGTGCCGATCTCCCAACTGGAGAGATATTTCTCCTGCTGAGGCGTCAGCCGGTCGATCGTCAATCCCATCGAACGGAGCTTGAGCTGCGCCACTTTCTGATCGATCTCCACCGGCACCACATAGACCTCATGACGTAACTCCTGGTGGTTGCCCGCCAGATACTCGGTCGCCAACGCCTGATCGGCAAAGCTCATGTCCATGACCGCAGCCGGATGCCCTTCGGCGGCGCCAAGATTCACCAAGCGCCCCTCCGCCAACACAAATACCCGACGACCGCCTGGCAGCCGATACTCATCCACCGATGGACGCACGCCACGGCGCAACGTACCCATCTTCGCCAACGCTTCCAGATCCAGCTCCACATTGAAATGTCCGGCATTGGAGACGATGGCACCATCCTTCATCTTGCGGAAATGCTCCGCCCGTATGACGCTCGTGTCGCCCGTCACCGTCACGAAGAGATCGCCGAGGCGGCATGCCCGATCCATCGGCATCACCTCGAAGCCATCCATGGCAGCTTCGAGCGCCCGGATTGGATCCACCTCGGTGACAATGACCTTGGCTCCCATACCTTGCGCGCGCCGCGCCACACCCTTGCCGCACCAGCCATAGCCCGACACCACCACGTAACGACCGGCCAGCAGCAGGTTGGTCGACCGCAAAATCCCGTCGATGGTCGACTGCCCCGTGCCGTAGCGGTTGTCAAACAACGACTTCGTCTGTGCATCGTTGACGGCGATCACCGGGAATTGCAGCAACCCCTGTCGCTGCAAGCTGCGCAACCGCACGACACCCGTCGTCGTCTCCTCGGTCGCTCCGTACAGCGATGCCGCCAGCGCCGGATACTTCTGGTGGATGGTCGAGATCAGATCGGCGCCATCATCCATCACGATATGCGGCTCCCGATCAGCCAAGCTCTTGATATGACGATAGTAGATATCCGACGACTCCCCCTTGATGGCAAAGGTCGGGATCCCATGATGCTTGACCAACGCCGCCGCAATCTCATCTTGCGTGCTGAGCGGATTCGACGCGCAGACCGCCACGTCCGCTCCACCCGCCTTCAACACAATCGCGAGATTCGCCGTTTCCGACGTCACATGCAAGCAGCACGACACCCGCAACCCCTTGAGCGGCCGATGCCGTCGGAATACATCCCGGATCGAGCTCACTACCGGCATCTGTTGACCGGCCCACTCGATCCGCAGCTGCCCCGCCTTCGCCAACTTGATATCACGCACGTCATATCGCATCAGATCATACCTTTCCTTTTAAATGAGTCTCCGATCATCCGTGTTACTTCATCTGCGCTACCCTGCGGAATGCTTTGACTTACTTCACCTTCGCCGCACCACGCAACGCATCCGCCTTGTCAATCTCCTCCCACGTAAACCCTTCCTCCTGCCGGCCAAAATGCCCATAGCAGGTCGTCCGCCGGTAGATCGGGCGGCGCAACTTCAGATCGTGAATGATCCCCCGCGGCGTCATGTCGAAATGCTTGTAGACCAGATCCAGCAACTGCTCCTCCGACACCTTGCCCGTGCCAAACGTCTCGACCATCACCGATACCGGATCGGCCACGCCGATCGCGTACGCCAGCTGCACCTCGCAACGTGCCGCCAGCTTCGCCGCCACGATGTTCTTGGCGATGTACCGCGCCATGTACGATGCTGAGCGATCAACCTTGGTCGGATCCTTGCCGGAGAACGCCCCGCCGCCATGCCGCCCGACGCCGCCGTAGGTATCGCTGATGATCTTCCGCCCCGTCAAGCCGGTATCGGCTTGCGGGCCACCAACCTCAAACCGCCCGGTCGGATTCACATAGATCTTCGTCTTCTTATCCATCAACGCTTTCGGCATGACGGGATCAATGATCAAACGTTTGATATCGCCCCGAATGCTGTCGAGCTTGGCGTGCGGCGTATGATGCGCGCTAACGACGACTGTGTCGATACGCACCGGACGCCCATCGCGATACTCAACCGTCACCTGACTCTTCCCATCAGGCCGCAGATACCCCAGCTGCTTCTGCTTGCGCACATCCGCCAAACGCAGACAGAGCTTGTGCGACAGGAGAATCGGTGCCGGCATCAGCTCCGGCGTCTCATCCGTCGCGTAGCCGAACATCATCCCCTGATCCCCGGCACCCCCCTTATCAACACCCAGCGCGATGTCCGGCGACTGCGACTGGATCGCGGTGATGACGCCACAGGTCAGGTAGTCGAACCCGTAGATCGGCTCGGTGTAACCGGCATCCTTGATCGTCGCCCGCACGATCTTCGGGATTTCCACATAGCAACTGGTGGTGATCTCGCCGCTGACGAACGCCAGCCCCGTCGTCACCATCGTCTCGCACGCGACGCGCCCGTTCGGATCCTTTTCGTAGATCGCATCAAGCACTGCATCCGAGATCTGATCTGCGACCTTGTCCGGATGCCCCTCCGTCACCGACTCCGATGTAAACAAGTACGAACGACCCTTCGCCATTCCTTGCTTCCTCCCTTCCCCGCCTCTGGTTCGTCCACCGCCCATGGTTCATCGTCCACAATAACACCAACCGCCAGTACGGCGGCCTGAGAACGATCAGCGGTGGACGGATCTTATGATGTCATCTGTTGTACCCGCTGAAACGTCTCCAAGTCGCCGATATCGTACCACCGACCCGGCAATCGGTACCCATACAACCGATGCTCACGCACCAGCCACGCCATCCAATGCCCCGGAGCATCCTGCTGCGGATGCTCCGTTCGATACCGCGGCAGCAACTCGACGGCCGCCGATGGCAGATAGTACAGCCCCGTCGCGATCAGCGTCGACGGCGGATCAGGCGGCTTCTCCAGAAACCGCGTGACGCGATGCTCACGATCCACCTCCACCACACCATACCGGCTGGCCGCAGACCGGTCGCCAAGATCATACACTCCCATCGACGCCCAACCCCCAGCCGCCCCGTGAGATTGCGCAAATGACAGAAAACCATCCAGCGGTCCGTCAAAGTGGTTGTCCGCCGCCATCACCAGCAGATCACCGCTCAATGACGCCTCGCGGACAACGAATGCCAGATCACCCACCGCGCCGAGCCGGTCATCGTTTGACGTGCTGCCGTCATCAAACACCTGCAAGTTGAGCGTCGCGTACCAGGGACTCGCCCACTCGTTGAATTGATCGATGAACTTGTGGTTGGTCACCACGACGACGCGCCCCAACGCTTGCAACGGCAGCAACTTGCCGATCAGGTAATCGATGACCGGACGGCCGCGAACCGGCAGGAGCGGCTTCGGCGTCGCCTGCGTCAACGGATACATCCGCGTCGCATAGCCGGCTGCCAGAATCACGCAGTGACACGGACGCAGCGCCTGTCCCATCATGCACGCAATCCCGCCACGATATCATCGGTATCCTTCGCGCCCACCACCTCCTGCAACCGCGCCTGCAGGAACCGCTCGATCTCCCGCCCCGTCCTCAATCCCAACACCTGCTCGGCAATCACCCGCGCCTGCTCAAGAGTGACCGATCGAACCAGCCGCTTCACCTCCGGCACCAGCGCTGGCGGCACACTAAACTCATCCAGCCCCAGCCCCAGCAACAGCAGCGCAAACGCCGGCTCACCGGCCATCTCACCACACATCCCGACCCAGATACCCGCTTGGTGACCAGTCTCGATGATCTGTTTGATCATCCGCAAGACCGCCGGATGCGTCGGCTCATAGAGATACGCGATCTTCTCGTTGGCCCGATCGACGGCGAGCGTGTACTGGATCAAATCGTTGGTGCCGATACTGAAAAACTGCACCTCGGGCGCCAGCAGGTCACAGGAGAGCGCAGCCGACGGCACCTCGATCATCGCCCCCACTTCCACCTGCTCATCGAACGGAACTCGCTTCCGGCGCAGTTGCTGCTTGACCTCATCCAGACATTGATTCGCCTGCTGCAGCTCCTCCAGTCCCGAGATCATCGGATACATGAGCTTCATCTTGCCATGGATCGACGCCCGCAACGCCGCCCGCAACTGCGTCTTGAAGATATCGGGCCGCGCCAGGCAGAACCGAATCGCCCGCCAGCCGAGATACGGGTTCATCTCGCGCGGCACCTCCAGCTGCGAGAGGAACTTGTCGCCGCCCAAATCGAGCGTGCGGATCACCACCGGATGACCGCCGGTCTTCTCGATCACCTTCTTGTATGCCAGGTAGTGCTCCTCCTCGGACGGCAGATCCGGCCGATTCATGTAGAAGAATTCCGTCCGATAGAGCCCGACCCCCTCCGCTCCGTGCGACACGACCGATGCCACCTCATCCGCTAGCTCGATGTTGGCAGCGAGCGTCACGCGATGCCCATCCACCGTCTCGGCCGGGAGATCCCGCAGCTTGTTGAGACTCCGGCCCTGCTCGCGCACGCGCACCTGCGCCCGCTGGTAGCGGCGGATCGTCGCCTGATCAGGCTTGATGAAGACAGCGCCATGGAACCCATCGATGATCACCGTGTCGCCGGTGGCAATCTGCGACATCGCCATCTCCAACCCGACGACGGCGGGGATTTCCAGCGACTTCGCCATGATCGCAGTATGGGACGTGCGGCCTCCGACATCGGTGACGAACCCCAGCACATGCCCTCCATGCATCGAGGCCGTATCGCTGGGTGAGATATCGTGCGCCACGACGATGACCGGCTCCGGCAGCTGCCGGAGCGTCGTGTGTTCGATGCCCAGCAGATTGCGCAGGAGACGGCGTCCGACATCACGGATATCGCTCATGCGCTCCCGCAGATACTCGTCATCGATCTTGGCGAGCGCCTGCAGATACTGCTTGACCACCTCCATCACGAGAAACTCGACCCCGACCTTCTCCCGCTTGATGGCGGACAGCACCTTCTCGAGGAATACCTCGTCTTCCAACACTAATAGATGCGCCTGAAAGATCTCCGCCTGTTTCGCGCCGATCTCGCGACCCACCCGCTCCTGCAGCTGCTGCAGTTGATCGCGCGTCAGCTCCAGCGCCCGGCGGAAGCGCCGCACCTCTTCCGGCACCTGCTTCGCCGTGATGGGACGGCGTGGTACCAGCGGCTCCTCATGATCGAAGCGATAGGCCTTGCCGATGGCGATCCCCGGCGCCGCCGGCACTCCCCTCAGCGTCATCACCGCGCGCCACCCTCCGCTTCCGCACCCGTCTCGGCTTCGAGCAAATCGCCCAGCACTCTCACCGCTTCCTCCGCATCATCCCCTGTCGCTTCAACGCGCACCTTGGCTCCGGCATTTGCCGCCAGCGTCAGAATCTCCATAATCGACTTGCCGCTCGCCTGCTGCCGCCCTTTGGATACCGTGACCCGCGATCCAAAACGGTTGGCCGTCCGCACAAAGAGCGCCGCCGGGCGGGCGTGCAGCCCCTGCGGATTCTTGATTACCACCACCCTCGCTGCCACTGGAGACACCTGCGCCTCACTCCGTTACAACCGCCTGCCGAACCGTCGCGGTCCACGTCGCTCCCCCTGCCAACGCCAACGGCCATACCAGCACCCAGCAGAGCTCCTGATACGTCCGCTCCAATCCCTCTTCCGATTCCGACACCGTATCGATCGGGCTATACCAGACCGCAGGAGCCAGCTCCATCTCGTGCGTCATCCGCGCGCCGGTCCATCGATCGCAAATCTCCAAACGACCAGACGGCTCCAACACCCCCGGCACCACCGAATACCGATCGTCGTACACCGAGGCGTTCAACTCCACCGCCAGGAGCGCCGCGAACGGGCGATCCGCCTCATTGGTGACTCGATACGTCACATCCATCGACACACCGGACGATGGCACGCGGAACGTCTTTTCGAGAACGATAGGCCATGCCCCCTGATCGGTGATCGCCTCGCCACGGCGCTCCAGCACGATGACGCCCTGCTTCGCACCGCCTTTCGCACGATACGCAAACGGTCGACCGGCAAAATCCCCCCATTCCGGATACCGCTGCTGCCACCACGCTTGCGGGTCGAGCTCCGTCGGCAGCAGATGATCGATCCACGCGGCCCGTCGATGCACATCATACACCAGGCGGTCGGTCAGCCCCTGCTCCTTGGCGCCGAGCGCTGAATGAATGCTCAGTGGCGGACCACCCGCAGCGCCAGACGCCGATACCACGGCCTCGTGCGCGGCCTTGTGATACGCCTCGGGACGCCGAGCCAGCGTGTTGAGCAGATTCAATCCTCGATGGCGCACATCCCATTCCGTCACAATGCCGCCATCGGACGGATCAAACAACACCACCTGCTCCGGCGTGGTGACGACGATCTCCGCATCACCATCCCAATCCACATCGTCCGTCTCAACACGAACACCCGTTGACGCGCCAGCCGCCGCCTCCCCCAACCGCTCCGCCTCGATCAAATGCTGGTAGACCGTATGGCGTAAGTGGTGCAGGTACAGGCCGCCGAAAATCCCATGCCAGTAGGCGTCGTTGCACTGCCCCATGTACAGCTGGCGATACGCATCGTTCAGCACCGCCTGCCGCCGATCCCCACGGACCCCGCGGCTCTTCGCCGCACTCACCTTCGGACCATTCTGCAGCGTCTGCTCCACCGCCGCCAGCTGCCGACTCACCCGCAACATGCGCTTGTGCAGCGCGTTCGCCTCCGGATACTTCACGAAGAAATTCCGGAAATAGCCGCCCGACCACTCCAACATCTCCCGGTAGCTTCCAGGCGGCAGATACCAGCGCTGTTGAACCGGATGCCCATCAATCATTTCGCCAAGCGTCATCGGTTGCAGCCAGTCGGCCTGCTGTTCAACAGCCGAGAAGAACCGATCCAACCATCGCTGCCCATAGACCCACTCTGACGTATGAGGCCACAATCCGAACTTCTCACCGTCGTCGGCGTACGTGATCACACTCCAGCCGCTGCGATAGACTTCCGACAACAACCGAATCGACTCCTCCGGCTCACGAAACGGAATAGCATACCGCAATGACTCCGATGCCGGCACCAGCGTGACGCGATACCCCTCGTCCTCCGTTAGCACGCACTGCCCCAGACGATCCGCGGGTACCCCGGCCTGCGTAAAATGGTTCTCATCCAGCACCAGATACTCCACGCCGGCCTCAGCCAAGCTGCGCGTCAGATGCTGCTCCCACACACGCTCCGCCAACCATGCGCCGCGCGGCGGCACGCCAAACACCTCCTCCAACCGATCGCGCAACAGCCGAATCTGCCGCACTCGATCCGCCGATGGAATGATCGCCAGGATCGGCTCGTAGTATCCGCCGCCGAGCAACTCGACTTGCCCACGAGCCACCAGCCGCTGCAGCTGCCCCACATACGACGGCCGATGCTCCAGCAACCAGTCCAGCAGCGATCCGGTGAAATGCAATGTCAGATGTATCGCCGGATGCCGCTCGACACAATGCAGGAACGGTTCGTAGGCCTGGGCGTACGCACGAGCGATGACATCGTCAAAGTTGCCAATCGGCTGATGGCTATGCACCACCAGCGCCAGCGACAAACGACGCGTCAGAGGTGAGGTTACTGCATGCTGCGGCATGGAAGCCACGATCGGTGGCGCCGCATTCGGAATCGACCAGGTGCGACGGCGGTAGGTTTCATAACGGAGTGCAGATCGTATCCATAGCCATCTGTTATTGCCGTTTGGCGTCTTCCTCTTTGATGATACGCAGAATATCCTTATCGTCCCTGGCAGACTTCAACGCTTCACGAAAGTACTTGTCCTTGAGCAAACGAGAGATGCGCGCCAACGCTTTCAGATGCGGGCCTGCTGATGCGTTTGGTGCCACCAACAGAAAGAAGAGGTGCACCGGCTCACCGTCCAACGAGTCAAAATCAACGCCCGGGACGGAACGGCCGAACGCCGCCACCAGATCCTTCACCGAATCAGATTTCCCATGAGGAATCCCCACGCCCTGACCGATACCGGTGCTGCCCAGCTCCTCACGGCTCGACAACGTCTCCACAAGCGTCTGCTGATCATCCCGGCGGATTGATCCAGCCGCCACCAACAACGACACGAGCTCTTTGATTGCCGATACCTTGTCAACCGCTTTTAACTCTGCACAAACCGCCTTGTCATGGAGAAAGTCGGATATCTTCAAGAGACCGCCCTCAACCGTTAGCCGCTCCACTCCGCCAGACACCTCCGTTAACAGCAGATGCTTAGGTGAGTATGTTGCGGCATACGCCACACATCCCGATACCCCTTACACCCTTCAGAACACGATGCGCGAATAGAACCCCCAGGGAAGAACCGGCGACAAACCGCACCATCTGGTCATCCGAAAGAGACATCGTTTGAAAACCGATAGCCCCACGCCGTCCGTTGGATGTGCCAGTGGTTACCATCACTCCACCCATACCACCACTGCCACACCCACTGCTACCACATACCGACAGTCAATGCGTCTGTCAACTGCGGCCTCGGTCTGATACGCCTCTTGCGAAATTGGAGCGGGTGATGGGATTTGAACCCACGACAGCCACGTTGGCAACGTGGTGCTCTACCCCTGAGCTACACCCGCAAGAAACCCGAAAAGCCGTGCTACGTGTAACGTAGGAAGTGTAAGGGGAATCAGAGAAACCAGGAACCCGCTCTCCTTTGACACGTTACACCTGTCACACTTTACCGCTGGTCATGGGCGGAAGAGGAGTCGCCGCCTCCGTCCTTGCTACGCTCGGACTCCGGTCGGGCAGCCGCTCCTTCCAAGGAAATCGCAGCTCCTACTCGTTGCTGCTCCCTCACTGAGTTGGAGCTCCCTTCGACTCCTCTTACACGTACGCCGAAACCTCATCCAAGCGTGGGCGGAAGAGGAGTCGAACCTCCACGGGTTGCCCCAACGGCTCCTAAGGCCGTCGCGTCTGCCATTCCGCCATCCGCCCTAGGATATCCGTGAGTCACATAGACCTGCGCCTGAGGTTCCCCGATCGCTCGATACAAATGTCTCCAACAACCATGAAAACCCCTCTGACCCCGGCGCACAATTGGTGCGCCGTGAAGGAATCGAACCTTCAACCTTGGGATTAAGAGTCCCCTGCTCTGCCGATTGAGCTAACGGCGCAAATCGCACAAAAGACGGCGGATTTTATCATGCGTTCGCAAAACGTGTCAACGCACCCCAATGGCCGTGATTCGTCGCTCGTCGTTCGCGACCACCTTCAGTGATTCGCTAGGTTTCAAACGAGTACCGAACGACGATTCACGAACAACGAACCACTGGGTTTAATGGTGCGTCCGGGCCGACTTGAACGGCCAACCGCTGGGTTCGAAGCCCATCGCTCTGTCCGATTGAGCTACGGACGCGTAACTCTTGATTTTGCCTGACGATAGCACGTCCGAATGGTGAAATCAAGGGTGCCTTGACTTTTGGAGATCGGCTGCCGTAGGATATCAAGTCATGGCAGAGTTCTCGGAACTACCCCTGCGTCAAGAGCTTGAGCGAGCCCGGGCAGAGCTGGCAATGCTCTACGAAATTGGCAACGCCATGCGCACGACGCTCAAGCTGGATGAGATTCTCTACATCATCCTCACCGCCGTCACAGCCCATGCTGGCCTCGGCTTCAACCGGGCGATGCTATTTCTGACAAACGATGCCGAACACATGCTCGAGGGTCGGATCGGCATCGGCCCGGATACTGGCGAGAAGGCGCACCACATCTGGCAGCAGATCGATACACAGCGGACGTCGCTGGACGATCTGGTCAGCGCCTACTATCGCTACAAAGCCGAGACCGAATCATCCTCGCAGCTCAACAACCTGGTGCAATCGCTCAAGATCCCCCTCCAGGAAGACGCCGGCGTACTGGCGCTGACGGCGCTCGATGGCATGCCGATCGAGATCGTCACCGAAGAATCCCGCCAGCGAGCCACCGACCCGGTCGTCCAACGGCTGCATCTGGAATACTTTGTCTGCGTCCCCATGAAGGCGAAAGATCGCGTGGTCGGCGTCATTGTCGCTGATAACCTCTTCACACACAAACCAATCACCAAGGATGACGTACGAGCACTGGTGATGTTCGCCAACCAGGCGGCACTGGCGATCGAGAACTCCCGCCTCTACGAGCAGACATTGATCTCAGCCAAGAGCGATCCTCTGACCGGTCTCTGGAACCACGGGCATTTTCAAGATACCCTCGCCCAACAACTGATGCTGGCTGCCCAACGTCAGGAACCGCTATGCCTGATCATGCTCGATCTCGACCACTTCAAGTTTTATAACGATACATTGGGACACGAAGCGGGCAATGCCGCGCTTAAGCTCGTCGCACTAAAGCTCAAAGAGATGTGCCGAAAACAGGATTTCGTTGCGCGCTACGGAGGCGAGGAGTTCGCGATCATTCTACCGCAGGTTGGCAAAAGCGAAGGGTTGGCACTGGCGGAACGGATTCGGTCAACGGTGGAATATCAACCGTTCAGGCAGGAAGAGATCCAGCCGACGAAATGCCTGACCGTCAGCATCGGCATCGCTGCCTTTCCCGATGACGCCAAGAACAAGGACGAACTCATTCATCGAGCCGACCAAGCGCTGTACGCCACCAAACGCTCAGGTCGCAATCGCGTGACCGGTTATACAACGGCTCTGGCAGGCACCGACACGATTCATCCGGCAGCTACCGCTTCAACCTGAGCCTGAGGCGCCATCCGTACCGACACTGCACGCGACACGCCACGCTCGGCCATCGTAATCCCGTAGAGCACGTCGGCTGACCCGATCGTCTTCTTGTTATGCGTCACAATGATGAACTGTGATCCCTGCACGAACTCCTCAAGGACCCGCGAAAAACGGGCGACGTTGGCTTCATCAAGCGCCGCGTCGATCTCATCAAGAATGCAGAAAGGACTCGGCTTGACGCGGAAGATGGCGAAGAGGAGCGCAATGGCGGTCATCGCCTTCTCGCCGCCGGAGAGGAGCGTCAACTGCTGCAGCCGCTTGCCGGGAGGCGACACCACAACGTCGATCCCCGACTCCAACACATCATCCTGATTCACCAGCACCAGCCGCGCCTCACCACCACCGAACAGCATCTGGTAGTACCGCTGGAACTCCGCCGCAATCCGGTCGAACGTCTCACGAAAGAGCGTGCGCGTCGTCTTGTTGATCTCCGTAATCGCCCGATGCAGATCTGCCTTCGAGTGCTCCAGATCATCGTGCTGGGTCGTCAGGAAGCTCAATCGCTCCTGCAGCGTCTGGCGCTCCTCAATCGCCACCAGATTGACCGGCCCCATCGACGTCAGCTTCGCCCGCAGCCGCTCGACCGACGCCGCCACCTCCACCACCTCGTCATCGGCCATCGGCTGCGCACCCGCCCGCTCCAACTCCAGCTGATAGGTCAGTCGAATCCGCTCGACGACCTGCTGACGACGCGCGTCGAGCGTGCTCTGCAAGACCTCCGCGTGATGCCGGATCTCCCGGATTTCGTCGACCTGCTCCGACACCTGACGCAGCAGCGCCTGCACCTGATCGAAGCGCTGCGTATGCTCCGCACGACGCTGCTCAACCTCCGTACGCTGCGTCTCCGCTACCGCCTGTTGCTGCTGCAGCAACGCCATCTCCCGCTCCAAACGCGCAAGATCCTCCGACAGCCGATGCTGCTTGAGACGTTCTCCTTCGATCTGCGCGCCTTCTTGCTCAACGCGTTGGCGATCGGTCGTCAACGATTCCTGCAGCACACTTTCCGTCTTGGCCAGCTGCGCCAGATGATCAGCCAGCGCCATGGATGCCGCCTCCAACTGCGCCAGCTCCACGCGCACCGTTTCACGACGCTGCTGCTGCGCTTCGATCAGCGTCCGCGCCTGCGCGATCGTCTGATGCTGATCCGTCTCCTGCTGCGCTACAACCGCTAACTCCGCCTCGAGCGTCGTCTGCCGCTGCTGCAGCTCCACTTGATCAACCGCCAACTCCTGCACCTCCGCCGCCACAGTCGACAGCTCATCGATAAACTGCCGCTCCTGCGCCTGCAAACCGTCGTGGCGACTGGTCAGCTCCGCACGCTTTACCTCAGTCATATGGCGCACTTCATCAAGATGTGACCGCTCGACAAGCAACGCCTGCCGCCGCTCCGCAGCCGCCGCCAACTCCGCCTCGATCTCTCCGCAACCTTCCACTACACGAGCCAGTTGCGCTGCAAGATCGCGAATCCGGCGGTCTCGCCCCAGCACCATCGTTTCATCCGGTGCCTCGACCGATCCGCCGTTCAGCGACCCGAGGTCGACCCATTCGCCTCTGGGCGTCAACACCACCGATCCCGGCTGCACGGCTAGCAACGATCCGCACAACTCAATCGCTTGATGCATCTGCTCAACGACAAAGGTATCGGCTAACAACCACCGCAGCACCGCGCGGTATCGATCTGGCACCGTCACCACATCCCGCAATCGCCGCACATAATCCCCTGCCGGCACCGCCTCGTCACCCCACCCCTGCACAATGCGCTGCAACCGCTCCAGCGAGATGACCGTCGCAGTACCGAGACCACGCTCCCCTAGGTAGCGTAACGCGTCCAAAGCCACCGCATCCGTTTCCACTACCACGGCATGAAGGCAATCGCCAAGCGCCCGCTCGACAGCGCGCTCGACATCCCCGCGCACCTCACACAATTCCGCCACCGCCCCGCAGACCCCTGGCAGGCTGGCTTCAAGCAGATGCCGCGCCCCCTGCGACAAACCTTCATGACGCCGCCGCAAATCTTCCAACGTCTCCAGGCGCGCCTGCAGCGTTTGACGCTCCTGCGTCCGCTCGGCAAATCGCCGCTCCAGCTCGCCACGCTCCTGCTCCGCAACATCCACCTGCGTCGCCAACGCCGCGCGTCGCTGCTCCACCTCCTGCAACGATGTCTGCAACTGCTCCAGCTCCTCAGCGCTGCAACGTATGGCATCCTGCGCCCCTTCACGCTCCCGCTGCACATCGCCGCGCTCCAACTCCAGCCGCCGAAGCCTCGCCTGCAGCGTCTGCGTCGCCACCACCGCATCGGTTAACGTGTTGCGGCATTTCGCCTGGCGATTCTTCGCCTCAAAGGCCTCCGTCTTGGCAGCCCGCAGCTGATCTTCGGCCTCACGTACCACGCTGGCGATCTGCTCCATCTCGGCCCGCCGCTCGTCCACCACCGTTCGCTGCCGCTGCTCATCGCCGACGAGCTGCCCGCGCTCCGCCGCACATTGCTGCAATCGCTCGCCGTGCGAACGTATCCGCTGCTCCAACTCAGCCAGCTCTCGCTCAAGCGCCGCACACCGAGCCTGCGATTCAACCGCCCGCTCTTCATTCCACCGATGCTGACCGGCCATCTGTTCGCGGCGCCCAACAATCGATGACACCTCGACCTCTGCCACCCGGTACGCCGTCTCAATCACCTCTCGCTCCTGCCGCAGCACCTCAAGCGATTGATTCGACGCCTCCCGACGCTCCAGCAATGCCGCTTCATCATCCGTCAACGCCTGCCGACGCGCCGCCAGCGCCCCTTCTTCAACGCGCAACAACCAATCCTGGCGCTTCGCCAGCCGGACCTCCTGCTCCTTGAGCTGATCCCACTGTGTGCGATACCGCTCAGCCCGCTGCGCCTGCCGATCCACCGCCGCCAGCTGCCGCTTGACCTCCGTCAAGATATCGACCAGGCGCAACAGATTCTCTTCCGTCTGCTCCAGCTTCCGACACGCCTCCCGTTTCTGCGCCTTGAACTTGCTAATCCCGCTCGCCTCCTCGAAGATCTCTCGGCGATCCTCCGGGCGGGCACTCAACACCTGATCGATCCGACCCTGTTCGATCACTGAGTACGCGCTGGTGCCAATACCCGTACCCATCAAGAGCTCCGTGATGTCGCGCAAACGCACCGGCGCGCCATTGAGCCGATACTCGCTATCGCCGGAACGAAAGAGCCGTCTGGTAATGGTGACTTCGGAGTAATCAACAGGTAGGAACTTTGACTCGTTGGAGAGTGTTAACGACACCTCCGCCATACCGATCGGAGGTCGACTACCAGCCCCGTTGAAAATGACATCTTCCATCCGGCTGCCGCGCAATTCCTTGGCCGATTGCTCCCCCAGCACCCACTTGATTGCATCGGAGAGATTCGACTTGCCGCAGCCGTTGGGGCCGACAATTGCGGTGACCCCTGGTTCGAAGAGAAACTCCGTCTTGTCGGCAAACGATTTGAAGCCGACGATTTGGAGCTTCTTAAAATACATGGATGAAGTTTTCCCCCATCGTTGGGCAAGATTCTAACATGTAACAGAAGAGCTGTCAATAGGTTGGATACGTGTAGATACCCTGCAGGAACGACTGAAAAAGGCGACTTCCGATCCTCGACATTTGACCATTAAGCGATGCGCTGAAGCGAGGGCGACGACGTAGAAACACGCAGCATCACAACGGACAAACACTCCTCTCACAATTCCTAATTTGAGGTTGCCAGTCTCAAACCGATGAGCTCAAATCTCATGCGCTCGCAGCGTGTGGCTTGCCTCTTCTCTCCACGCTACCCGACGATATCCTCACCACCGTCGACGCCGATGACATTGCCAGTAATCCATTGCGTCTTCATCTGCATCAGGACCGATACCGCATCGGCAACATCCTGGGGCGTCGTCAGACGGCGGAACGGATTACGGATGCGGGCCTGCTCGATCATCGCGTCACAACCGGGAATCTTCCGCAACGCCGGCGTGTCCGTCACGCCGGCGCGAATCGCGTTGGCCGTCACGCCCAGCGGCGCCAGCTCCAATGCCAGCTGCCGGATGTGTGACTCAAGCGCTGCTTTGGCAGCAGAAACGGCTCCGTACGTCGGCCAGACGCGTGTGCCGCCTGACGACGTCATCGCGTAGATCCGCGATCCCTTGCGCAGCAGTTGACGACGCGCCAGATCCTGCGTCCAATAGATGAGACTGTTGGCCATCACGTCAATCGTCATCTCCACCTGCGGCTGCGAGATATCATCGCCGCCGTTGAGGCCAACCAGCGGCTTGAGCGTCCCAAACGCCAGCGAGTGGAACAGCACCTTCACCGCACTCGTTCCGGATAGCGACTTGAACCGATCCTCAACAGCCGTCAACACCTCGGCGCGCTTCTCGGCATCAGCCGCATTGACGTTGAAGAAAAGCGCCTCGCGCCCAGCCGCCTGGATCTGCGAGACGATGCGCTCAGCATTAGCCAGCGTCGTCTTGCGGTCCAGATGCACTCCGATGATGTGGCATCCGGCTCGCGCCAGCTCCAACGCTGTCGCCTCGCCAAACCCGCTCGACGCACCCAAGATCACAGCCCATTCATGATCGGCGATCCGCTCTGCTCCCGCCACTCTCCTCCTCCTTCAATGAATCCGCCGCCTCCGCGCTATGACTGCTTGACACACTGCATCCGCTACCATCCTCTAGCGAGCACGGGCGAACAACGTGAGGTTCCTCAGATAATGAACGGGGGTACTCTAGCACAGGATTTTTGCCAGTGTCAACGACGGGGAAAACCAGCTCACGCGCTAGCGATCCGGCAACGGTTCGCGCTGAATCCGCGGGGTCAGCAAGATAATCAATTCTGTCTTGCGGGTACTCCTAGCACGATTCTGAAAGAGACGCCCGAGCCACGGCACGTACCCCACGATCGGCACACGATTCACCTCGTCGAAGGATCGCTCCTCCATCAAACCTCCCAGCACCATCGTGTCACCGTCGCGCACCACCACCGTGGTCTGCGTCTGTTGCGTCCGAACAATCGGCACGCGGCTACGCACATTACCCGACGCATCGGTCGTCGTCACCTCCCGATCCACCGTACTGACCTCAGGCTCCACCTGCATCATCACATACCCATCCGAGCCGATGGACGGCGTCACCGCCAACGATACCCCCACATCGACAAACTGCACGCTGTCCGATGTGACGGTGCTGCCGGTAGACGGCACCGTCGTGGTGGACGTCACAAACGCCTCTTTCGTCCCGACGAGAATCTTCGCCGGCTGGCGATCCACCGCCACGATGCGAGGACTTGACAACGTTTCCGTCTTCCCGACCGACTCGATCGCACGCACCAGCGCCGTCACCCGATGCGACGCAATCGTCCCGATGCGCAAAGCTCCCACCGAGGCGCCACTGGTTGCGGTGGCAGCCACGGACGCCTGCAGCGGCATCATCTGACTCAGCTCAGCATCGACCCCGCGGAACACCGCCTCCCAGTCGATCCCCGACCGATGCTCATCGCTCAGCACCACCTGTATCATCCGCGCTTCGATCAACACCTCCTGCGGACGCGCATCCCAGAGATGCACCGCCTCCGTGACCCGCACCAACGCATCCGGATAATCCCGCACCACCAATCGACCCGTCCGCTCGTCCGCAGCCAGGGAGCCGATCCCCTTGGTCAACATTTCCAAGACCTTCGGCGCCACCGCCTCCACCGTTGCATACCGCAACTCAAACGTCTGCGTCTGTACGACACGGTCGAGCTGCTGCGCCATCGCCACCAGACGCGCCAGACGCTGCGGTTGATCCACCAGCACCAGCTGATTCGTTCCCTCATCCACCACGATACGCCCGACATCACTCTTCAGACCCTGCAACGTCTTCGCCACCTCGGCGGCACGCGCATACCTCAACTCCACCGCCTCCATTTCCGTCCTGGCGACAAACCGCTCGCCATAGCCCGCCTCGTACTCCTTCGCCGTCATCACCACCAACAAATCCCCCGACCGCTCGCATGCCAACCCGTTCGCCTCCAGGATCGTTCGGATCGCTGCCTCGATCTCTACATCCTTGAGGAACATCGTTACCGTTCCGCGCACCCCGCTACCGGCCACGACATCCAATCCACCCTTGTCAGCCAAGAGGCGCAGCAACTCCACCACATCCATATCCTTCACTTCCAACGTGATCCGAGAGATCGCAGAGCCTTGAGCTCCCTCCGCCGCGCTGACCGATGAAGACGCCAGCAAGCACAGTAACACCAGAAACCAGCAGCACCGCATTACGCACCACAAGGACTGGAAAGGACATAGCTCACGCAAACGAAGGATTGGAAAATGTGAAGGCGTTGACTGACAACGAATCGTGCCCGTAGATGTCGGGTCACGAGAAACGGACTGCGAAGACGCGCTGAAACCCTCGTTCGTCATAACTGATCGGCAGATGCTGACCGCCACCTGTTATGACTATACACTGGGTTTGATGATACGTCAAACTAATTATACTATAATGCAAACGATGACAGACAGAACACCGTCACGTGACGTAATACCAAACCACTTGCGGGAATACCTGAAGTGCGTCTAGCGAGAGAAAGACTTTGACACGAAGTACCTAATACTCTGCGCATACGAGACTTGCAGCACATACCCATCGGTCACGACCGAGAAACTCCCGGTAATCCGATAGATCAATTTCTCCTGACGAGAACGGCTATCCACCACCCGCAGCACAGAAATATCCCGAGGCGGCGTCTCCGTTTGCTTCGCCTCCAACTCTTCGGCGAGCCGGTCAGGATCAATGCCGGAATCAATCGGCTGATGGCCAACGACGACATACACCGTCCGCCGCTCGCGCCGCGCTATCACACGACGATCAGCAAAGATCTCGCGCAACGACAGCACTCGTCGACGATGATCGGTCGAAGTCTCCGTCCTGAACACAATCTCGTGCTGATCTTTTGATTTCTCCATGGCTGGTTTTTAAACGGATAGAAATACGAGGCAAAAGAAAAGCCGTCGTCACGGCTCCTATCTGTTTAATCCTCCAAGCTACACTGTCAGCACATCGTTAGAATGACCAAGCTGCATTCTTTCTATTCGAAATATAGCATGACGATATTATCGGTTCAACGAGCTGGAACAGTCTAAACTTAATAAATATAGATACTTAAAATAAGTACACATATACAAAACTAACTATCGATGCCGCCACACAACATACGGCACCTACTGATCTACAATATATTGATATTTCTGTGTTTACAGGTGAGGTAGGTACTGCTTGAGCTCGTAATCTGTCACATGGGTTCGATACCGATCCCACTCGATCCGCTTATTCGCAATGAACGATCGGAAGACATGATCCCCCAATGCCTCACGTACGAGACTACTCTCTTCGGCAAGCTGAATCGCCTCATAGAGATCGCCTGGGAGCGTCTCGACGCCGCGCCGACGACGATCCGCCTCGCTGAGCGCAAAGACATTCTCCTCGACCGGTGACGGCAATGTATAGTGTCGCGCGACCCCTCGCAATCCGGCAGCCAGCAACACGCTGAAAACGAGATATGGGTTGCACGCCGGATCGGGCGATCGTAACTCGATGCGCGTCGCACTCTCTTTGCCCGGCTGGTACGCCGGTACACGAACCAGATCCGACCGATTCCGCTCCGCCCATGACACATACACCGGCGCTTCATACCCCGGCACCAACCGCTTGTACGAGTTGACCCACTGGTTCGTCACCAACGTCAGCTCCCGAGCATGCCGCAACAACCCGGCCATAAACTGCTTGGCGGTCGTGGAGAGATGATGTCGATCACGCGGGTCGAAGAAGGCATTGCGCTCTCCGTGAAAGAGCGACATGTGTACATGCATCCCGCTGCCATTCTCGCCTCGGAGCGGCTTCGGCATGAAGGTCGCGTACACACCCTGCTTGAGCGCGATCTCCTTGACCACCAGCCGGTACGTCATGACGTTGTCGGCCATGGTGAGCGCATCGGTATAGCGGAAGTCGATCTCATGCTGGCTTGGCGCCACCTCATGATGGCTATACTCTACCTCAACGCCCATCTGCTCCATCGCCAGAATCGTTTCCCGCCGCAGCTCGGTCGCCGCATCCATCGGCGTCAGATCGAAGTAACCGCCCTGATCCAGCGGCTCCGGCGCCTCGCTCGACTTGAAATAGAAGTACTCCAGCTCCGGCCCGACGTAGAAGGTAAAGCCGAGGCGCGCCGCTTTCTGCAAGTTCCGCTTGAGCACGTAACGCGGATCGCCTTCGAACGGTTTGCCGCCCGGCTTGAGGATATCGCAGAACATGCGGGCGACGGCATTCTCCCGCGGACGCCACGGCAGCAGCACGAACGTGTTCGGATCCGGCATCGCCACCATGTCCGACTCCTGGATCCGCGTGAACCCCTCGATCGATGACCCGTCAAAGCCCATCCCCTCTTCCAACGCCTGCTCCAGCTGGCCGATCGTGATCGCAAAACTCTTCAATCGCCCCAGGATGTCGGTGAACCAGAGACGGATAAACTTGACGTCGTTCTCCTGCGCCATCCGCAGAACGTATTCTTTTCCCTTGCGTCGCTTCTCAGTTGCCACAGACATTGTTATCGCCCCTCACGTCCACCGTCATGCGTCATGCCCTACAACACACCAACCGAGAACAAACAGGGCCAGGAGCAGACACCCCCCTGGCCCTGTCTCAACAACTACTGTGCCACACCTCCATCCGGACACCGGCAGCTCCAACGTACCGCTGCACCACCGCTTTAGACGTCGAAGTAGAGATAGAACTCGTACGGATGCGGACGCAACTTCACTGCCGGCAACTCCCGCTCCCGCTTGTACTCCAGCCAGACGTCGATCACATCCTTGGTGAAGACATCGCCCTTGAGCAAGAACGCATGATCCCGCTCCAGCGCGTTCAACGACTCCTCGAGCGACCCCGGCACCGTCGGGATCTTGGCGGCCTCTTCCGGCGAGAGCTCGTAGGTGTTCTTCTCGAGCGGCTGCCCCGGATCGATCCGATTCTGAATCCCATCCAACCCAGCCATCATCATCGCCGAGAACGCGAGATAGGGGTTGCACGACGGGTCCGGCGGACGAAACTCCACCCGCTTGCTCTTCGGGAAGTCCACATACATCGGGATCCGGCACGCCGCCGACCGGTTCCGCGCCGAGTAGGCGAGGTTGACCGGCGCCTCGTAACCCGGCACCAACCGCTTGTACGAGTTGGTTGTCGGCGCGCAGAACGCCATGAGCGCCCCCGCATGCTTGATCAGCCCACCGATGTACCACTTGCAGTACTGGCTGATCAACGCGTAGCCGTTCTTGTCGTAAAAGAGGTTGCCCCCCTCCTTGAACAGACTCTGGTGCGTGTGCATCCCTGAACCGTTGTCACCGAACAACGGCTTCGGCATGAACGTCGCCACCTTGCCGTGCTTCCGCGCCACATTCTTGACGATGTACTTGTACAGCATCAAGTTGTCGGCCGTCTTGACCAGCGTGCCGTAGCGGATATCGATCTCCGCCTGACCGGCCGTCGCCACCTCGTGATGCTGCTTCTCCACCGGAATCCCCGCCTCGATCATCTTCAGGATCATCTCGCTGCGCAGATCCTGCATCGAGTCATGCGGCGGCACCGGGAAGTAACCTTCCTTGTACCGCGACTTGTAGCCGAGGTTCGGCTTCTCGTCCCGACCGGTGTTCCAGTCACCCTCGACCGAGTCGATGAAGTAATAGCCGGAGTTTTCCGTCTGGTCGAACCGGATATCATCGAAGATAAAGAACTCCGCTTCCGGCCCCCAATAGCTGGTGTCAGCGATCCCAGTCTTCTTGAGATACTCCTCCGCCTTGCGAGCGATGTACCGAGGATCACGGGTATACGCCTGCTTGGACAACGGATCATAGATGTCGCAGATGATCGACAGCGTCGGCACATCGCACGCCGGATCGACGACGGCGGTCGACGGATCCAGGTAGAGATTCATGTCGGACTCCTGGATCTTCTGAAACCCGCGGATCGATGACCCGTCGAACCCGATCCCATCCACCCAGATCCCCTTGGCCGCATCCTGCTCCAACTCCGAAAGTGGAATAGAGAAGTGCTGCCACAATCCCGGCAGATCGTTGAACTTCAGGTCGATGATCTTGATGTTGTTGTCTTTGATCAACTTCCAAATGCGCTTCACCGCTTCATCCGTCACCGGCGCCGGACCCCGACCGCCGGACGGCGCCTTGGCCGTTGTTTTCGACCGTGAGACGCTCTCACGCTCCAATACCCCACCACGCTGTGCCATCAGACTACCTCCCTCTTATTACCCCAACTTCATACACGTCGTACCACAGTCTAAACACCAGACTAGTGTAGCGATTGCTGTGAACCCCTATCAAGAGACGACGCCTACAGCTACAGCGCCGCCTCGCTCCGCTCACCCGTCCGAATACGAATGACCTCCTTGACATCGGAGATGAAGATCTTGCCGTCTCCGACAGAGCCGGTCTTGGCTGCCGCCAGGATCGTCTCCACGATCCGCTCGACATCCTTGTCCGCCACCACCAGCTCCAGCTTCACCTTCGGCAGCAGATCCACGCGGTACTCCTCCCCGCGCCACTGCTGCGTGACGCCCTTCTGCTTGCCGTGTCCTTCGATTTCCGTCAACATGAGGCCTGGATAGCCAGCTTTCTCCAGCGCCGCCCTCACGTCCCCTAACTTCTCTGGTCGAATGATCGCTTCGATCTTTTTCATCGCTGGCCCCCTATTCCTGGCTCTGGGCGCCGATAGTGGCGACCGAATATGCCGGCTTCCGCGTCAGAAACTCCGGATACGCCGAGTTCCCATGCTCACCGATATCCAACCCCTGAATCTCCTCGTGGACGCTGACGCGAATACCGATCGTCACCTTCAGTACCAACCACGCCAGCAGCGCCACCGCAAAGACAAACGCCGCAACAGCTAGGATGCCCACCGCCTGCACTCGCAACAGATCGGTGCCGCCACCATAGAAGAGCCCGGCCGATGCTTGATTCGGCGTCCACTGACGCTCGGCAAAGAGCCCCACGCACAACGTCCCGAAGACACCGTTGCACAAGTGCACGGCCAGCGCTCCGACCGGATCATCCAGCCGCAACCGATCGAACATGATAACCGCGAAGATGACCAGCACACCGGAGACAATGCCGATGACCGCCGAGCTCTCGACACTGACAAACGCGCAAGACGCCGTTACGCCAACCAATCCCGCCAAGCAACCGTTAATGGACATGCCCAGATCCGGCTTGCCCAGCAGCAGCCATGACGTTACCGTTGATGACAGCAGCGCCAACGCAGCCGCCGTGTTGGTCGTGATGCAGATGCGAGAAATCGTCTCCGGATCGACGGCCATCGTGGAACCGGGGTTAAACCCAAACCAACCGAGCCAGAGCACGAAACACCCGATCAACCCCAGCGATAGATTGTGTCCGGGGATCGCGTTCACTTTGCCGTTGGGACCGTATTTGCCAAACCGTGGCCCTAGCACAATGACTCCAGCTAATGCCGCCCATCCGCCAATCGAGTGCACGACCGTAGAGCCAGCAAAATCGAGAAAACCCTTCTGCGCCAACCACCCACCGCCCCAAATCCAATGTCCAGCGATCGGGTAGATGATGCCAACGAGGACAAACGTAAAGAGAATGAACGCAACGTACTTGATCCGCTCCGCCACCGCTCCGGACACGATCGTCGCCGCCGTTCCAGCAAAGACTAACTGAAAGAAGAACTTCGCCAAGAACGGGACGCCAGTCCAGTTCATGGAACTGTAGACACCCTGATAATCAGCGCCGGTCGCCGGGCTGTTGTCGAGCCCCTTCAGCAGAAGCAATCCCTTCTGCCCCATGAAACCGGTGCCATCGCCAAACATCAAGCCCCACCCGAGAATCCAAAAGGCAACGCTTGATGCGGCAAAAACGATGAAGTTCTTGGAGAGAATGTTCACACAGTTCTTCTGCCGGCAGAAACCGGACTCCACACAGGCAAATCCGAGATTCATGAAGAAAACCAGCATCGCTGTGATCAACACCCACAGCGTATCTAACATCACTTTCACTTGCGGATCCATAACACCCTCCTGTTACCCCCACCACCAGCCCACAATAGTTGCCGAGCACTGTACTCAATCAATGTTACGGCCATATTTCGGCTACGTAACATTTTGCCGATCACAACCACGCCAATCAATCATGCAGCAACATATAACAGAACAATGGGTTACAACGATGCTTCGCCATCTCTCCAGACGCCTGACGCCGTCGGCATCACCACCGCCTCCGCACCAAACGCCCACGCGTCCGGGTTGACATCGGCGATCGAGTCAACGATCCGGTCAGGACGATACGCGTATCCATCTACATCTTCGCGCCGAGACCCACCCGATAACACCAGGATCGTACGATACCCCATCTGCACACCACCCAGGATATCCGTCTCCATCGTATCGCCGATCACCGTGATCTCCTCGGTGCGCAACCCCAACGCCTTCCGCGCCTCGCGCATCATCACCGGACTCGGCTTGCCAACGCTGAACGCCCGACGCTCCATCCGAGTGATCTCGACACAGTTTGTGCTCGAGCAAACGGAACAAATCGAGCGCTCTCCACATCTAGCTTCTCGACTCCGCTCGCAGTCGAACAGACATGTCACCAACGGACGAGCGTGACATCGCATTAGCGCAGAGACCCCCGGGCAAGCCCTGGGAACTCAAGGCGGCGATTAGAACGGAGTGATGAGCTCCAACCCGATCGTATCCTGTCCGCTGGACGGACTCCCATCGGTCGGATAGACATCTTCATCCGCCTCGTCATGCCGATACTCCAACCGAGCGATCAAATGCTCATGCAGCTTCACTTCGCTGGTCAGCGTCATCTCCCAGATCCGGAGATCCGATCGTCCTAGCCCCGTCCGCACCCCGTCGTAGTCCATGAAGTATTCGCTGCGCAACGCCAGCGCCCACCGATCCGACACAGCATACCGAGCGTACCCGGCGAGCCCCTGCCACGAAGCGTTCTTTCCGGTCTCTGAGACGGCATCCTCTTCGAAGCCGTAGTCGTAATTGAACTTGAACGCCCACTGATCGTTCGGCGTGTAGCCAGCGACCAAGTCGAGCAAGCTCCGCTGGTCGTGGTTGTCACCCGCCTGCTCGGGGCCATACATCACGGCGGCCGACATCCAGAGCTGATCCGACGGCGTCAGCAACAGCATCGCCTCGAGGCTTTTGCCTTGGTTGTTGTCATCCACGACATCCCACCCATTCGAGACACCGATGTACCCCTCGACGCCATCCGCCAGCTTGCTGTGTGCCCGAATGCCGGTGTGCGTGAACGGAATCGCGTAGCCGAAGAGCAGCGACCGAGTGAAGTTCCAGTTATCCTTGCTCTCGATCACCTCGGCGCCGTGGAGCGTCACAAACTTTCCGAACCTCACATCGACACTCTCGTCGCCGAACAACGCCTGGACATAGGCCTGCTGGATGTCGAACTCGTCATCCCCCGTGCCCAACCCGGCGGCGTCGAAGACCTCGGCATCCTCGCCGAAGACCGGGTCAAACCGCCACCCAATCCGCGACTCGTGCGACACCGGCTTCTCGATGTTCAGCTCTACCTGGTGCAACGCAAACTCGTTGGCACCGGTATCAAAGACACGCAGCGTGTTCGTCCGCGACTTGGGACCGTTGAAGTTATACTCGTACGATGTATCGACCGACCCGCTGATCTGCAACCCTTGCAGCACCGGTGGCAATCCTGCCGCCCCATCGGACGACACCGACGACGCAGCAGAAGCGACGGTCCGCTCGGTCAACTTCGCCTCTAACCGACCGAGTCGCTCTTTGAGCGCCGCAATCTCGCGTCGCAGCTCATCGCCCCCCTCATCCGCCCATACGATCGTCGATCCAGCAAGAACGCTGAACATCACCGCGATGGCCAGATTCCACCGCCAGACACAACCCCAAACTGTATACTGTCTCATTGCTCCTCCCCGAAGAGTTCATAACCCCCAAATTGATACCGTCCTACTCCCGCCGAACGGATCAGAACATCCCCCTCCCCCTCTAACTTCCGGCGCAGCCGCTGCACATGCAAGTCCACCGCGCGCGTGCCACCGAACGACTCGGTCCCCCAGATCTGCCGCAACAACTCCGATCGCGTCACCACTCGATCCGGATGGCTCGCCAAGTATAGCAACAACGCAAATTCCTTCAAGCTCAGCCACACCGGCTGCCCGCGATGCTTGAGCGTATACCCCACCGGATCGATCGTCCATCCTCCTGACTGGATCGACCGACGAGCTGTGCGCTTCACGACCGGTGTCGAACTCTGCTGCACTCTCATATTGGCAGTAATCGTAGTGGATGCGCGTTACACAGACATATCGCGAATGTTAAATCAATGTTTCGTGGAAGGACCGGGAAACGGGGTCAGGGTTACGACGTACGGAAAAGACGGAAGTACGAGAATGCAGAGAACGAGCATCGAAGAACTCGGGTTGCAGAGCGGCGGAACAAATGATGCGCCCACAACCTGAAAAATGCTTGCCTCTTAAAGTTGGTACGGTATACTTCTGCGTGACAGTCGGTAAGCACTATCCTGTAAACCTACTCGCGGATCAGAAGTCATTACCATTCTGGAGCTGACATGTTTCAGTTACGCACAAGATGAACTACAAAACCCTGATTACCATCGAGCCCGGGAAGCGTGGTGGAAAGCCGTGCATCCGCGATCTGCGGATTACGGTGTATGATGTGCTTGAATACCTCGCCGCGGGAATGTCCGCAGAGCAAATCCTCCACGATTTTCCGGATCTGACCGCTGAGGATATCCGTGCTTGCTTGGCGTTTGCCGCTGACCGCGAGCGAAAATTCGTCTCTATCCCTCCAACGTGAAACTGCTCTTCGACCAAAATCTCTCCCATCGTCTGGTCGAAATGCTGGTGGATTTGTATCCGGGATCAATCCTTGTGCGCGATATCGAACTTCACACAGCGGATGACCAGGCGGCCTGGACTACGCCACCCAGCATAACCTCGTGACCGTCTCCAAAGACTCCGATTTCCACCAGCGGAGTTTTCTGCTCAGCCCATCGCCAAAAGCGATCTGGATCCAACGAGGCAACTGCTCAACCAACGAGATCGCCACCATCCTGCGAGTTCATCATGCGGAGATCCTCAGTTTTGTTGCAGAGGAAACGAATACCTTCCTAGCGCTCGCCTAGAGCTGGTGTCACGCCAACATGGTTCTGAAAGGTTCGCGTTCGAGCAAATCCGTCAGCGATCGTTGGCGACCGAGCCAAGAACATTGGGGCTGCTTGATCCTTAGAGCGCCCTCTGGATCAAGCCCTAAGCACCGTCAAAGAGCTTGATGAAACCGCTGCGCGGCTTTCGCTCTGCTGCGAAGGCGGGTCGAAGAACTCGAAAGCCGAGTAATCGACGAGGAGCGGATGGAGAGAGCTGGTCTACGGTTTCATGACAGACACGACGAGGGAAAGCATACGATGGGTATTACGCGTTGGTGAATATCTTAAACTGTTCCTGCAGCTTCTTGAAATCCAGCGTGTTGAGGTGAAGCACCATGGCATCCGCCGAGACGAACTGTTCCAATGCAATGAAGAGCGGGGCAAATTCCTGGAGGTGAGCAAACTCTGGGAACTCCACTTTCTCCTGCCCCTGGTGTCCCAGAAAGATTGCGGCGCCATTACCTTCAGCGAGATCGGCTAATTCCTGTGCGCTCAGCTGTGAGTAACGCACCACCTGCTGCTGCGGCAACCGGCCGAGATGCTCCGCAAACCGCGCATCATCCGCCGCTGCATCCGCCACGATATACCGCACCTGCTGCATCTGCGGACTCAACGCCACTGGGGGCTGCAGTCCTTGCTCAACCGGTACTTTGAGCATCACCTTGTGCTGTAAACCGCAGCGAACCAAAAGATCGAACCATCCCCGCTGCTCCGCCTGAGACACCGCCACCTCGATGCGATCAACAGAGAACGACTTCAAATATGCATCGACTGTACTCTTAACCCCATCGTGTTGAGCGCCTAACACAATCAGATCCAGCAGTTGATCGGTAGTCAATGTCTTTGACTCACCAGGTATCAGATCGGCTCCAACAGGTAACCTGATCATCTCCAGCAATTGTTGCGACACTCCGGGGTCCGAACCGTCCGACTTTCCAGACCACTGTTCCCTGTCTTCCCAATACTTCCGACTCTGCTCTTCGGCCTCCCTCCTCTCTTGTGCCGTGTCTTCTTCCTGCTTCCGTTGCTTCCTCACCTTCTCTAGGAGAGAGTTGGGCTTTCCCTCTCCATCATCAGAATCATTATTGCCATCGCCGAAAGCTCGCATTGGCGAAACCCTTGTGCTCACACTCCCCAGCTGCAGCGTGGTCCGCGCTAGTGTGAGAGGCACGACCAACGGACGCCCGCCCCCACGATCAACCACCATTTGAGTCGATGCCTCCGGACTACCTAGCCACCTTTGATAACCATCCGGATCGCTCTTGAACGCCACCGTATTGAGTCGGAAGCCAGGTCGCATCAGATTATCCATACCACCAGGTAGCACAATCGGCACACCAACTGGCTCTGTCATCAATCGATCTACCCGCTTACCCTCTCCAGATTCCTCTGTTGGCACTTGTGACGTCCGATACCGTAGAACTACCCACATCGGCGCAGCGTCTGTCGAGCCACCTGCTTTCCTTCGTTGGATATACTCATGATATGCATTCCACGCGATCTTCTTGAAAGATCGATCCGCTGCAGCGTCATTCTTAAGCACTCTCCCACTGAGCATGCGATTCACATCATCGGCGCGTCCAGGAGGATTCGTCTGTACGATTTGATACCCACCCATCTGATAGACCCTTATGTTCGGCAATCCATCTGGAGCCGATGCCACAGCCAAAAGACCATCGTATCCCTGCACTCTAGCTGCTTCTGAAAGCATCCTCTGGAGATCTCGTAGTATCTGCACACTAGCCGGAAACACCTCGGTGTTCCCAGGCGTATCATGCCACTGTGATGGGTAATACGGGCGAAGCGCCTGCAGCTCACGGATAGCTTCAAGAATATCCGCTGGAGCTATCTGATTGCGTTGAGCCGTTCGTGTCCGTGCCAACGCAAGCTCAGGAACACGCATCACCATCGACAATGTAAAACCAGCAAGCTCAGGAACAAGCTCTTGCAGCACCATATCAGATGCCACGGATACCTGCGAACGAACTGCAATACCCTGCAATTCTCGGCCCAAGAGAGCAAGCGCCTCCGGCGCAAAGCGCCCGAGCGTGCGCGTCCGCTGCACCACATCAGCTGCGGTATAGAACGCTCTGGGAGTGGTGGGATCTTGGATCACGAGATGCCCTAACACCAATTCATTCCGACCGATCGACCGGCCATCGTAGACAACGATGCGAAACCAAATCTGCCGATCTTTCTGATCTCCCGAGATCTGATCTTTCGAGATAATGATCGCCCGACCAACTAACTGCTGAGCTTTAGGATCTCCTCCCAGCAGACGCACCAGCACAGACGACGTAGGACCAGGCTCATCCGACACAATAAAACCTTTTCTTTCAAACACATCCCGGAATCCACTCACAATACTTTGATACGTCGTGGTCTCGAAAAATGGCCCTGACGAACGTGTATCAGCGGTTCCGCTGCGAGTAGCTGCAGTGGTTGTGGTCGTGTTAGAAAGATTGGCTGACAACACTAGACCTGCGGCAAGATCCTTCACATCAACAGAAGCAACCTCGGTCTTCTTCGTCATCAGCTCCACCAACTCAGGCCCCCACAGCATCGCGACGACGGCCGTTGCAGCGATCGCGCCAAAGAAGAGAATTTTCCGATGCTGAATCACCCACTCCATGAAGTCCCGTCCGTGCCTCTTTGCCTCATTGGAAAACGCCGCCTCCACTACGGCTGACTCAACATCCTTGGTTACCTTGCTCATGTCCTGGAAAGGCTGGCTGTTGGCAATTTCTTGAGCTGGCTGTGTCTGGTAATTCGCGGCAGCGTAGTCAGCAGCAGCGGTAATCGCCTCACGTCCAGCAGGCGTTAAGTTCTCAGCAATCGCGATCTGTATGAACTCATCTGCGGCTATAGTCGAATTCCCGTTCGCCGTTGGCAACGAACTCTTCGCCATGTAGGTCTGGCTGTTGGCTAGGTGATGGGCAGCAGCGATCTTCTCCTCCACCGGCATTGTCTCGCCGCGGACGAGTCGATGGTAGAGTTCCTCATCCAACTCTCCGGATACCGTCGGTGTAATCACCACGTATGAAACCTGCCGCTCGCGCAGCAACGCCGTGATGCCAGGCGTGTGGAATCCACCAGCAATGAGGAGGGCCGCTCGTCCACCGTCCTCCGTCGTCCGTCCACCGGGCACACCCCCCAAGACAGCTGTCGGGGCGCCTTGGGTGTTGTCGGTGGACGCTGGACGGTGAACGGTGGACGGGTTTTCCAGCAACCGCAACGTGTTTTCCACGAGCGCCAGGTCGCGCTGATGCGCGAGTTCGTAGAACCGCTCGGCGAGCGGAAGGTGAGCGTCGAGCGCTGTGACAAAGTCCTGTTGTAGCTTCTCGACTCCGCGACCTACGGTCGCTTCGCTCGAAGAAAAAGTAGTCACCTTCTCGTTCGAGCGAGCGGAGCGAGTCGAGAACTCCTCTTTCTGCTTCCTGAGAAACGCTATGAAGGTCTCAACGGCGAATTCGTTGCGGTGCGCCTGATATTCCGCAAGTTGCTCCGGCGTCAGCCTCAATGCGAAGAGATCATGCAGCAGCTGAGCGTGGCGGCTCAACGCAAGAAGCGTCTTGGCATCCTCGGAGCCCGCCAACCGCTCCGCCACCACACGCTCCACCTGCTCAAGCTCCGTTATCAGCCGATGATGCTGCAACGCTCGACTGACATCAAGATACGTCACAAACTGGGCCAGAGCCGGATAGACGCTCAGGTCGACGGCCGCCTGATGAGCCAGCACCACGAGCCGCGGGTAGAAATACGCAGCTGAGATCGCCTGCTGCTGAAACTGGCTGATCAACGCCTGCAGCTCGTCGGCTACCGCCGCTGCACCACCCTGCTGCAGCGTGACGGAGAGTGTCGCCAGCAGCTGTTGCAGCTGAGTCTCAACCGCTGTTCGATCTACCGCAGCCTCAAGCTGCTGCACCTGCTGAAGTCGCACGAGATTCGGCGCTAGCACCGCAACATCCAACCCCTGCTGCTGCGCTTGCTGCGCCAACCACGCGACATACTCTGGCAATGTCCGCTGCCCCGTCTGAAACTGTGCGGCCTGCTTGAGAAACACCTGAAGTGGCTGAGGGTACAACCGAGGATTGAGCACATCCAGCGCAGCTTGAATCCGACCGATCGACTGGTGCACCAGAGGAGCGATCTCCAACACCTGCCGGAAGACGCCGCCATTTTCCTCGTACAACTGATCGTCCTCCACACCATAGATCTCCACCGACAGCTGTTCAGTAATAGCCTGGTACTCGTGGCCGGTCATCTCACCCACGGTCAGGAACGTCTTGGCAATCAGCGTGCGAAGTTGTTTGTCCTGGGGGAACTGCTGGAAGAACTCGAGCTGGAACGGTCCTTCTGCACCTTCAGACGCTACGAGTCGGAGATTGTACGTCTTGTGCAGGTGTTGGAGAATCCGGCCTTCAGCTTGCTGAGCATCTGGCTGTGTGTGGAGATCCTGCAAGAGCACAACAGTCGACGCCGTTGCCTGCCCCCCCCTGTGGGGTGGCGACCAGACTTCGAGGATCTGGCCGTCGTCTGGCGGGATGCTAATCGCTGAGAGATCCTGCAGACTCGCCAGGCTCAGCGGTGTTGTTGCTACTCCTTGCGGCTTGGCGCTGGCGGCTTGTGGCTGGTCTTTCCGGCCCAACATTCCCTGTTTGGCATCGAGTTCCCTCAGATTGCGCTGACGCACCGCCTCGTGGCTGGTCTTGCGGGTGGCAAAGACAGAGCGAGACGATACCGCAGCCAAGAGATCAGGCGACGGCAGGCAAAGCAACAACGCTATGCCGACGACAAGTCCTCTGGAAAACGACTGGGGATTCGTATTCTTCATGGGATGGTGTCACCTTGTCTGTCTGTAGGTAGTTGAGAAACATACAGACGTGAAAAAGTATACACGAAGACCTGCAAAGCGATAAGAGAGAACTATTGAGAAAAAGTTTTTGATCAACCATGCACTCTCAAAGACAATGAATACAACCAGTTGCACATAACTTGAGCTAGTAGCAACACGCCAAAATCTATAACCGCAGTGACTTGCAGCTTGTCGCTTAAGCATAAAGTCGTGATCGCAGATCAGGAAATCTAAGGTTGAAAGTCAGAAGTCAGGGGTTACGAGTCAAAGGTCGCAGTTACTCTGGTCTTGTATCTTGTGTCCGATTTGAAAGCTGCTCGTAGCTCAAGTCTCAGGTTTCTTCAGTCGCCGAGACGATAAATTCGTAGCCGACGTTGCGGATGGTGTCGATGAAGACGTGGCCGTTCTGTTCGAGCTTGCTGCGCAGGCGACGGATGTGCCGTTGTAACCATCACTCATAATGTGTCCACATCCTGATGATCTTCACGGTGCGAATCTCGGAAAGCACTTGATAGACCAGCCGATGCTGTATGTTGATGCGGCGCGAGTACGCTCCCGATAAATCGCCGACGAGCTTTTCGAACGGAGGAGGTTGCTGGTAGGGATTCTTCGCAACGAGCGCGAGCAGCTGCTCGGCCTTTGGCCGCAATCCTGAGGACGCTAGTTTCTTCGTATCTTTCTGGGCTTGTTTGGTATAGACCAAACGCCAGCCTACCACTTCAGATCTTTCTCACATTTCCCAACCGGTGTCGCCAATCCGTCCCGAATCGACTCGCGCATACCGGGAATGGAGCAGAGATAGAGTGTCTCCCTGATCGCTCGCCAATCTTCCTCGGCAATCAGTACGGCGTTGACCCGCTTACCCGTAATCTGAATCGGTTCGTGCGAAGCCGCCGCATCATCCAGAAGCTGGTACAACTTGGCCCTGGCCTCACTGGCCGTAAATGTCGTCACCTCATCCACCTCCTGTTCACAATATAGCGTACCATATTGCGTACGTCTCGTGTCGGCTTCTTTTCACCAGCCAGCGACAAACACCGAGGTCGCGCTATCATCCACGATCAGCGTCACCCGTAGGCATGATGAATTTGTAGCCGACGTTGCGGATGGTGTCGATGAAGACGTGGCCGTGCTGCTCAAGCTTGCTGCGCAGGCGGCGGATATGCACGTCCACGGTACGGGTGCCGCCGTAGTACTCGTAGCCCCACACTTTGTCTAAGAGCGCCTGGCGGGTAAAGACTTTGCCAGCGTGCGTGGCGAGGAAACGGAGCAGCTCGTACTCTTTGAACGTCAGCTCCACCGGCTGATGGCTCAGGCGCACCTCATACTTGGCCAGATCAATCACCAGATCGCCGGCACAGATGCCGTCCACCGGATCGACGCGGTGCAACCGCCAGAGGAGAAACCGCAGCCGCGTCTCGATCTCCTCATGCGCGGCGCCGTCGACGACGAATTCGTCCATCCCCACGCCGCAATCGAGCGCACCGACCTGCGCCGATGGCACAACGCCCAGCACGGCAGGACCGGCGCTACCGCGCGCGCCCTTCACCACCTGGCACAACCGCGAGATAGCGGACGTTGAGAGCGCACTCGTATCAACCAGCGCCGCGTCAAGACGGCTCGTCACAACGCCATCAGCCGCCACTTGCTCAGGCGTCGTGAGATCGATCGTGAAGCCGCGCCCATGCAGATGGCTGCGCAGCTCCTTCCACCGTTTCGCGTCATTCGTGATCAATAGTAGTCGATGCATGTTTTTAAAACTGGACTCAAACACAAAACTCTGGCTACAAGTTTCCAGCTACAAGCTACAAGCTACAAGCTACAAGTAAAATCAAAAACGCTGAATGCTTGAGCGTCTCACATCAGTTCATGTCTGACAGCTTGGCTCTGTTATCCTTCTCGCAACTTGTAGCTTGCGGCTTGCAGCTTGTGTCCCACGTTACACGCCGGGACGATCATCCCCACGCCCGGTAGCGATTGGTGATCGGCATCCGGCGATCTTTGCCGAACGCCTTGGGCGTAATCTTGATACCGGGTGGCCCCTGACGCCGCTTATACTCACTGGTATCCACCATACGCACCACCTGCCGCACCACATCCGATGGAAACCCGTTGCGCAGCAGTCGCCCGTAGCTAGCATCTTCTTCCACATAACGCTGCAGGATCGCGTCGAGCAGATCGTACGGCGGCAGTGTATCCTGATCGGTCTGGTTCGGCCGCAGTTCCGCCGTCGGCGGCCGCTGGATCACACTCTCCGGAATGACCGGCGCGCCATCCCGACGGTTCCGATACTGCGCCAGCTGGTACACCAATCCCTTTGGCACATCCTTGAGCACCGCAAAGCCACCGGCCATATCACCGTAGAGCGTGCAGTAGCCGGTCGCCACCTCACTCTTGTTACCCGTGGTCAGCACCAGCCACCCGAATTTATTCGACAACGCCATCAGCAGATTGCCCCGGATACGCGCCTGCAGATTCTCCTCCGTCACGTTCGCCGGTGCCCCTTGAAATGTTGGCGCCAACGCCGCCAGGTACGCGTCGAGCATCGCATCGATCGGCACGCGCAGAAACTGCACGCCCAACCGCCGTGCCACCTCCTCGGCATCCTGCTGCGTCTCGCGGGACGAGTAGCGGGAGGGCATGACGACTCCCATCACATGCGCAGCGCCGATCGCATCCACCGCGATCGCCGCCGTCAACGCCGAGTCGATGCCGCCGCTCAATCCGATGGCCACGGTCGTGAAGCCATTCTTCCGCACATAGTCGCGCGTCCCCATCACCAGCGCAGCGTACACCTCCTCCGCCAGCTCCAGCCGAGGCACCGTCCGCTCAGGCAGCAACGGCTTCGACTCCAACGATATCGCGCCATCAAGCCGTACGCGCTGCACCGCCGCTCGCTGACTGACGGCGCGCGACGCTGTTGATCGTCGTCGATCCGACACACGCACCCGCCGCGGCGGCTCTACCGGCAAATCCACGACGATCAGATCCTCCTCGAACCACCGCCCCTCCGCCAGTAGCCGCCCGCGCGGATCCAACACCATGCTGGCACCGTCAAACACCAGCTCATCCTGCCCGCCCACCAGATTCAGGTACGCGACAAACGCCTTCGCCTCGCGCGCCCGCCTGGCGAACAGCCGCCGCCGCTCTCCCCGCTTGCCGGCGTGATAGGGCGACGCCGAGATGTTCAGCAGCACCTGAGCCCCGCCAGCGTGCGCCTCTACCAGCGGCGGCCCATCATCCATCCAAAGATCCTCGCAGATGCTCACGCCGAGCCGCACGCCACCCACCTCGATCACCAGTGGCACACGACCCGGCACAAAGTACCGGCGCTCGTCAAACACACCGTAGTTGGGCAGGCAGATCTTTCGGTAGGTTGCCGCGACACGGCCGCGCCACAAGACCGCCATCGCGTTGTAGATGCCGGAGGCATCCTCATCCACATAGCCGACCAGCGCGACGCAACCGCGCGCCGCCAACGCCACGCGCCGCAACGCCGCCCGCTGGTCGCGTCGAAACTGCGGCTTGAGCAACAAATCCTCCGGTGGGTAGCCGCAGAGCGACAGCTCCGGAAACGCAACGACATCCGAGCCCAGCGCGCGGGCCCGTTCAATCCCCTCGACGATGCAGCGGGTGTTGCCGTCCAGATCGCCCACCGTTAAATTCCGCTGGGCTAATGCCACCCGCAGCATCATCATGATACACGCTACCGGATCTCGGTGAGGTTGTTGGCGGAGCCGAACGGATTCGCCACGCGTTGTGCGGATGACGGATCGTCCTGCCACACCCCGTCCACCATGTACCGATACTCATACCATCCCGGCTCCAGCCGCAGTCGACGCAACCATCGCCCGTTGGCATCCCGCTGCAGCGGATGCGCGCTCGGATCCCAGTTGTTGAAGTCACCGACGATCGACACGGCACTCGCTTGCGGTGCCTCAAACGCGACATCCCACATTCCGCGCGCCGGCACCCGCATCAACCACCATCCGCCGAACGCCAACAGACCCAGCGCCCCGATGGCGAAGCCGACCACCCAGATCCATGGCATCGCCCCAGGCGATCGTCGCGCCATCGGCGCGTCCAGCGCCGCCTCCATCGATTGCTGGCGCCCCACTTCTTCAGCCGCCACCCGCGCCGCCTCGACGAACTGCACATCATCCGCCACCGCCCCCACCGATGGCGTTCCAATCTCGATGACGATCCGGCCCGGCTCCTCCCACACGCGCCACGGCGCGCTGCGCGACAGCGTCATGGTGATCGATCGAATCGGCTGCATGGCGGTATCACCCACCGCCACCCCCGGCCCCGACTGATACTCGCACTGAATCTCCTGCACGAACCCCCGCTGCACATCGATCCGGTCACCCAGCTGCCCCAGCAGAATCCCGTCCGGAAACGCCACCACCAGCCGCGGCGGATCACCCTTTTCCTCCGTGAGATAGTTGGTCGGCCCCGACGTGACAATCGAGACCCGCGTGCACGGTTCCACCGCAGCGATCGACGACCGCACGCCCACCCACCCAGCAACAACGGCAGCCAACACCATCCGCGCCACCACCCGATGGCTACACCAACCGCCGATTCCATTCCTCATCGTTTGCGTGTGCCCCCTCTTGCCCGTCCGGCCGCCTACTTACAACCCCCGCACCACGTCCTGCTCATGCACTTCGGTGATCGGCCAGCCAGGGAGCAACGACGCGGCTGCCGTATGATTTCTGGATCGCTCAACGCGTACCCGCGCCGCAATCCGGTTCCCGTGGTAGACCGCCAGCATGTCACCCACTCGCACGCCATCGTCCTCCCCCACGTTCAGGACGACGAAGTTATAATCCGCATTCACCATCAACACCTTGCCCTGCGACACCGGGCGCGACTCGACGACGATCTTTTCCAGCGTCACCGACCCATCCGCCGATGGCTTCGCCAGGGACGACGTCAGCCGATCCGACGCCTCTCGCAACCGAGTCTCCAGCTGCGTCTTGATCGTCTCCAACTCGGTAATCTGACTGCGCAGCTGCTCCAGGGTCGACGACTGTAGATCAAAATCACCCTGGTTCAATGCTGCCCGCGTCCGCTCGCGCTCCAACTGGCTGCGCAACCACTGCAATTGTTCATCCGACTCCTTGGCCGCCCGGGCGAACCGCTGCAACTGTGTCTGCAGCGACTCCACCGAGCCGATGACATACTGGTAACGTGACTCCAGCTGCATGCGCGCCCCCCGCTCCACCCCCTGCGTCGACAGCGCCGTCGCCGCCAGTCCGATGCTGCTGATCACCGCCAACACGCCCGATCCATTGCCCATCCGTGCCTCCTCCACCAACGATGCCGCCGATTAACTATCCGCCCCCAACCCAGTTGCCCCTCGCCAACCCGTTCACAAACTCACTGGTCAATCGCCCGATGTCCGGCACCAGCTCCCTCGCCCATCCCCACCGCTTCGCCCCAGTCAACCAGTGGGGTCAGACCTCTCACCGCAGCCGGGTTGCCCGGCGTGAGGTCAGACCCCATGAACTAACAACTCACGCTCTCCATATCCCACATCTCCCTCGCGCCCGGGTTCTCACACACCACCCACGATCAAGTTCTCCGCCTTCCCCTCCAGATAACCCCGGATGTTCCGCAGCGTCGTATCCAGAATCCGCCCCACCGCCTCCCGACTGTTAAACGCGATGTGCGGCGTGATCACCACATTCTCCCGATGCAACAGGATATGATTTTTCAACAATGTCTTCAACTTCTCTTCGGGAAACTCCCTCGACAACAGCTGGCGCTCTTCCTTGATCAGCTCCTCACCCTCCAACACATCAAGCCCGGCGCCGCCGATGATCCCCTGATCCAACCCCCACACCAACGCATCGGTATCGATCAAGCCGCCGCGCGACGTGTTGATGAGCAACGCTCCGCGCTTCATCCGCTGCACCGCCTCCCTGTTAATGAGGTGGTGCGTCGACGGCATGTACGGCACATGCAACGTGATGATGTCCGACTCCGCCAGCAGCCGGTCAAACTCCACATATTGGAAGCCTAACACTTCCTCCAGAAACGAATCATGACGCACGTCAGCCGTCAGCACGCGCATCCCGAATCCCTTGGCCATCTTGACGACGTGCAGCCCAATATGCCCGCCCCCGACCACCCCGAGCGTCTTTTCCTTCAGGTCAAACCCTTGCAACCCATCCAACGAGAAATCAGTCCGCGTCGTGCGGACATACGCCTTGTGAATGTTACGGGAAAGCGCAAGAATCAGCGCGAACGTATGCTCCGCAACGGTATTCTCGCCATAGAACGGCACGTTCGCCACACGCACGTTATGCGCACGGCACCAGGCGACGTCGATATGATCAAAGCCGGTGGAGCGCGTCGCGATCAGTTTCAGCTTCGGCAATCGACTCAACCACTCACCACTTAGGCGCGAATAGATGAACACGGAGAGCATGGTCGCATCCGCCAACCGCTCACTATCACCGGCGCCGACCGGATCCTTGGAGAGCTGCAGACGGCAAGTAGCACCGAGCTGCTCGATGAACCGCGCCTGCTCCCACTCCTCCGCCTCAAAGCACGCCAGCAGCGGCAATGCAGAGCGTGTGGCTGAAGGCTGCGGCTGCACTTCAGATCTCATCGTCATGCGCCGCCCCGCAAAACCATTTATCGCCCTCCGTCCATCGTCTACCGTAAGATCGACAGGTCACTAAGCAATAACTCAGATCATCGACCGTGATCGCGGTTGACACTAGACAATACGCACCAAACCAGTGCTTCGTCCACACAATGTTGATTGGTTCGTGTTCGAGCGATCCGCCAGAGATCTTTGGCGGAGAGTCGAGAACCCACATCAAATGCAATCGCTTCTCGACTCCGGCCTCGCTACCGCTCGGCCTCCGCTCGAAGATGAATTATCCGACAACTACACAGGACACAGTACTAGTCGTGCTCCTTGCGAACCCCGTACCGATACCTCTTATCCCGCTCCTCGGAGAAGACGATCGCATGGCCGGTCACCTTGCTCCACGCTGGCATATCAGCTAGGATCCCCGGATCGTCGGCAATCACCTCCAGCACCTGCCCCACACGCATCTGCTTCACCTGCTTGGCCGTGAGATATATCGGCACAGGACAGAACTGCCCGCAGGTATCGAGCGTTGCGTCAGGCTTTATAGTGCTCTCGCTTTCCTCGCCCATGCTTTCCGTTCCACCTCAACCAACCAATGGGGTCAGGCACCTTCGGCGCCAGACCCCTTGTCGCAACGATTACTCAATCATCCTTTCGTTTCCACCCAACCAGCCGATCGGCGCCAGGCATCTTCTGCCGGCAATCAGCACTTTCCAAAAAGGTGCCTGGCACCGCGTGGCAACGATCGAGTCTTCCCCGCGCCCCAGCTTTACCCGGCATGCGGGATCAGAATCCGAATCGCCTCAACGACGCGCGGCAGAATCTCCAGCAGCCGATCCACGTCCTCATCAGTGTTGAACACACCGAGGCTGAGCATCAGCGAGCCTTGAGCCAGCGCGCTATCAACGCCCATCGCCGTCAGCACGTGCGATGCCTTCATCGCCAGCGTCGAGCAGCTCGATCCGTTGGAAGCATACACCCCCTCGGAGCTGAGCTGCAGCGTCAAGCTCTCACCGTCCACGCCCTCCACCACGTACGACACATGACCCGGTAACCGCTGCGTCGGATGGCCGGTCAACGTCGCTGTCGGGAGGCGCGCCGGCAACCCGCCCGATCCGATCAGCCGATCCCGCAGACGCGACAAGCGCGCCGACCACTCTGCCCCGCGCGCCGATGCCACCTCCGCAGCCGCCCCCATGCCGACGATCGCCGGCACATTGTCAGCCCCCGGCCGCATCCCATCTTCCTGCGCGCCGCCCTGCCACTGCGGCGTCATCTTCACACCCCGCCTGACATAGAGCGCCGCCGCCCCCTTCGGCCCGTGAAACGTCTGCGCCGCCACCGTCACCAAATCAGCATGCAGATTAGCCACACGCACCGGCACCAACCCCACCGATGACGCCGCGTCCACATGAAAGCAGACGCCACGCTCCCGCGCCATCTGCCCGATCGCCGCCACCGGCTGGATCGTGCCGACCTCCGGATTCGCATGCTGAATCGTGATTAGCGCGGTATCAGGCCGGATCGCCTGCCGCACCGCCTCGGGATCCACCGTGCCATATCGATCCACTCCGATATACGTGACGGCAACCCCTCGCTTTTCCAACGCCTTGCAGACATTCAGCACTGAGTGATGCTCGACCGCCGATGTGACAATATGACACGGCACATGGCGCTTTGTGCCGATAATACCTTTGATAGCCAGATTGTTGGCCTCAGTCCCCGACGACGCAAAGACGATCTCGCGCGCTTCGCTACCCAGCAAATGCGCGACACGCACGCGCGCCATCTCAATCGCCTGACGAGCATGCTGCCCCATCCGATGGACGCTGTATGGATTCGCGTATTCCGCCTCCCAGAACGGCGCCATGGCCGCCACCGCCTCCGGCAGCAGCCGCGCACCGTTGACATGATCGGCGTAAATACCGGTCATATCGAGCACTCCGTCAACATCGAGATGTATTGAGCCATGCGCAGGATTGGTTCCTCTATGAGGCAAGCATCAGACTTCAGCGCGACGGGAAGGAAGAGTATTCGCGCAAGACCAAGCATAAACCCACAACGCCAAATGGCAACGTGCAATTGTTCTACGTCCTTGTTGTTATTCAAGATACCGAAGCTGGGTGGGAAAGTCAAGCAAGGTGCTGACGTAGGAAACGACGGATAGCTGAGGGCGTTGAGAGCTTTAACAAGCGATCGTGCATCGTTTTACGCGTCATCAAGCGCGTGATCGCACCGAGCGCCCGCAGGTACTGATTGACCTGACGACTCGGCACCGCGAGAAGAAACACCAGATGCACCAGCCGGCGATCAACAGCCCCAAACGGGATACCCCGCGAGCTGCGACCGAACACCAACACCAACCCAGAAACCGCGGATGTGATGGCATGCGGCGCCGCCACCCCGCTCCCCAACCCCGTTCCTTCCAGGCGCTCTCGACGCTGCACGGCTGCCAGTAGTGCCTTCGGATTGGACACGGCAGATGACGCCGAAGCCGCTACTACCAACTCCTCAATGGCTCGGCGCTTGGTAGTCGCTTGTAACTCAGCAACAACTTGGATGGTGGACCCTTTGAGCACGGGCGCTATTATCATGGGAGACCAAAGATGTGTAAAGTGTTAAGTGTCATGTGTAAAACTGCAACTCACACATCGACGCCACTACAACCCTTCGGCAATTGACCGACACCATCTGTGCATCACAGTACCTACCACCTGACACCTTACACTTGACACCTAACACGCCGTATCACCCGGCGAATTGGTTCATGAGCCAGCCGAGGAAGAGCACTTGGGGAACGGTCAGCGCCGGCAGCCAGAGCGCCGCGCGCCGTCCCATGTTCGTCCAGACCAGACCAATCTCCGTGTAGTCGGTCACCACGCCGCCCATCAAGAAGACGTAGGCGTTGCCGATCGCGCCGTGGCGATAGACCTCAAACGCCAGCGGCGCTGACCCCTCCGAACAGATCTCGATCACCGTGGCTGCCACCATCGTCACCAACAACCCGGCCACCGATGCTCCCATGTATTGATGCATCCACGATGATGGCACATAGGCGCCGATCGCCGACGCCAGCACCGCGCCGACCACCACCCACCAGACCACCATGTCAGCCAACGCGGCACCGCTGCGCACGACACCAGGCACATCCTCGTGCCAAAACCGGCCCGGTGATCGCACGCGCGACCGCCACCGTGCCTGCAGATCCTGCCAGATCGAACCATTCCATGGCGTCGCCATCTGATGAGGATTCGACTCCACCCAACCACGCCGCTCCAGCCACTGGTACGCATGCCCCGTCACCAACGCCACCACCAGCGCCGCCATGATGATGCCAAGCGCCGACCATCCGAAGAAACCAAACAGTAGAATCGTCACCGGCAGGTTTGCCCACGGGCTAGCTAACAAGAACGCGATGGCTGATGAAACCGAGGCTCCCTTGCGATACAACTCCACGGTCAGCGCCAGGATCCCATGCGAACAGGCCGACGCGAGAAACCCCAGTCCCACCGCTCGCAGCAATGACCCGGCGCCAGGGCGCGCCAGCCACCGCGATACGTACTCGCGCGGGACGTAGTAGTCGACCATACCGCCGATCACAACCCCCAACAATACTGGTCCCGTCATCAGCCGAAGATACCGGAGCAATCCGTGCCGCAGCGGCTCGAGCACCGGTACCAGCGTTGAGATGATCACGATTGCCACTGCTGCAGTGAGCGCCATCGCGGTGGGACGCCGCATCCATGATCGACGCGAAATCGCGCACGATGCACCCTGCTGCTGATGCTCCCGATAGATCGCCACGCACCGGTCGCTACAAAACCAGTGCCCGTCCGCCTCGATCGTCCCCTGCATCCCGCAGACCGGATCGCGCTTGTCAGCTACCTTGGCTTGCATAACGTTTCACCCCATCCCGACCGATGAGGACCAAGCGGCAAATCCCCCGCCCAACCTTATCACTGCTGCCCAATCCACCACCGGGGTCAGGCACCTCCGGTGCCAGACCCCACTGACGCCGCGAAGCAGTCTTCGGTCACTCATTCCGCATTCCGCCATTCCCGGTCGCTGCCTTCTGCCTTCCGCTTCCTGCTTTCTCTCACTGTGGACTATCGACCGTGGACAGTGGGCGCTCTCGCCCCATCAATGCTCATGCGACGGTATCACCGTGCCGCCCGTCGTCACGAGCGCTGTGCCCACGCCATGCTCATACACCATGCGGCCGCCGTAGTGTGCACCGACACTCAACACCACCGATGTCACCACCAGACCGGCAAACACCACCCACTGCCACCGCCGCGACCGCATCAGCGGAGCCACCAGACTCACCAGCGCCAGCCCCACCGACAGCCACAACACCCACAATCCCAGCGCCTCGTGCCGCTCCAACAGCTGATGAATCTCAAACGTGTGCTGCGCCGTCTCCTCTGCTGCCAACCCGGTTCGGACGGCGATGGCTGCAGCGATCGTTCCCAGCCAGAGATTGAGACACGCCGCCCGCAGCAATCGCTCCGATCGCCCCAACACACCAAACAGCATCAACCCCGCTGCCGACATCAACAGCGCGATCGGGAAATGCACGACGAGCGGATGAATGTTCTGCATCACTCTCCTCCACTCATAGGACACCTGACACCATCTGTGCCAGGCGCCATCTCGTCAATTCGCTTCCACCGACTTGACTTGGATCATCTTCACACCATCCCGCTCCACCACGTTTCCGTGCACCGTCACAATCTTCCCGCCGTGCGGCGCCAATAAGGCGTTTGCCGTCTCATGCCCGGCACCGAGCGCCACGTACAACGCACCGTCCGACCGAATCGCCACCGGCAGCCCGCTCTTGATGCATTTCTGCGCGCACTCCGCATGACCCGGCCCAATCCCATTCTCCGGATGACTCGAGTAACACACCAAGTCCACTACCTCGCCGGTCAACGTCTGCGCTCCGTCAGACGCAGCAACATCATGATGTCCGTGCTCCTCCGCCGCCCACGCACCAGAAGCCGGCACACCCAGCATCAACACAGCGACCAATACCGACGGCAGAAATATCCGTTTCATCTCAATCCTCCTTGCCTGCTCCCAACCATCTCCACCGCTCTACCTCGTAGACACCTCGATAGAAGCCAGACCCCTTGCGTGAACCTGCATGGTTTCCCAATTGGGGTCTGGCCTCTCCCCCTACCGAACCAACGACTAGCTCTTCTCCATCTGTGCCTTGCATGCGCCACACTGCTCGACAGCAGCTCCACACGTGTCGCAAACGTGCACCGCTTCCTGCTCGCCTACCTGCGCATCAGACGGCTTCCACTCAGTGCCACACGTCGGACAGAGATGCTTCGTTTCCTTGCGGGCCACCTTGTCCGTAATGTGCCGCGTGACCGTTACCGTCTTGCATGTCGGACATGTCACCGCCGCTTCTTCGGCAGACGTACCCTCCGCCGCCCACGCCACCGTCTGAACCATGCCCGTCATGAGCGCTAACACCAACATCGCCCGAATCGCACGCTTCATCGCATACCTCCCTCTGTTCTACATCCTCCCGTTACCGTACCTACCTTAAGAACAGGCACACGATCTCCTGCCCATCCTTACCGCATTGTCGTATGCTGCCGACGGGGTTAGACCTCTCGCGTTGGCCAAGCTTCCCGGCGTGAGGTCAGACCCCTTTGAAACCACAATGCCCCTGCCCATGCCACCGCTTCATCCCAACCAACCGGTCGGTGCCAGGCACCCTTTGGAACAGTGCCGACCGCCCACAAAGGGCGCCTGGCACCGTGTGTGGCAACGAAGCAGCCTACTTCTGCCTGCTGCCTTCTGGCTACCTTGACTTCTCCTGCCCATGCTCCTATTCGCTCCGCGTGATTCCGCGTTTTCAATTCTGCGTCGCTTCCGCGTATTGTCTCAGTTCCGCGTTGTTCCGCGATCTCGCCCCTCACCCCTGCCTGATCCACGCCGCCCGGCCTTCGCGCATCTCAAACTTCCATTTCCACACGAAGTAGATCACCGGATAGACCAACAGCTCCAGCGCAAATGACGTCAGCAATCCGCCCATCAGCGGCGCGGCAATGCGTTTCATCAAGTCGGCCCCGGTCCCGGCCGCCCACATGATTGGCAGCAATCCGATCAGATCCGTCATGACCGTCATCATCTTCGGACGCACCCGTTTGACCGCGCCATGTATAATCGCTGCCTCCAAATCCTGCCGCGTGCGCATCCGCCCCGCTTTGACCGCATCATCATACGCCAGATCAAGAAACAACAGCATGAAGACACCGGTCTCCGCATCCAAGCCCATCAATGCGATCATACCGACCCAGACCGCGATCGACATGTTATAACCGAGCATCCACAACAACCAGACCGCCCCGATCAACGAGAAGGGCACGGCCAGCAGCACGATTCCGGTTTTCACCCAGGACTTGGTGTTGAGGTGCAGCAGAATCACGATGATGAACAACGTCAACGGCAACACCAGCTTCAGCCGCTCGCGCACGCGGATCATATTCTCGTACTGCCCGCTCCAGAGCAGCGTGTAGCCGGGCGCAAGCTGCAGCTGATCCTGCACCACCCGCTTGGCGTCACCCACATAGCCACCAATGTCGCGGCCGGCCACATCGACATAGACATACCCAGCCAGCATGCCATTCTCATTGCGCAGCATCGATGGGCCGGACCTGAGCTGCAAATCAGCCAGTTGCGCGAGCGGAATGTGCTGACCGGATGGTGTCGGCACGAGCACCCGCTTCAGACTTTCGAGATCGTCACGCAGCTCGCGGGGGTAGCGGAGATTAACAGGATAACGCTCGCGACCTTCGACGGTTGTCGTAATATTTTCCCCGCCGATCGCCGACATGACGACCGTCTGCACTTCGGCAACCGACAAGCCGTAGCGCGCCAGCTGATCGCGCTTCAACTCGAAGTCCACAAAGTAACCGCCCGCCGCCCGCTCCGCAAAGACGCTGCGCGTGCCGGGCACATCCTTCAAGATCATCTCCAGATGAGTGCCGAGCCGTTCGATCTCGGCCACATCGGAGCCGAGAATCTTGATGCCGATCGGCGTCCGTACACCGGTGCTCAACATATCGATGCGCGCCTTGATCGGCATCGTCCAGGCATTGGTGACACCGGGAATCTGAAGCGCCTCATCCATCGCCGCGATCAGTTGCTCATACGTCATATGATCCGGCCAAACCCACCGGAACGGTGCTTCCAAGATATCCGGCAGCCATGAGTACCCACGCCGGATCCTGGGCCATTCCCGCTTGGGCTTCAGCGTCACCACTGTTTCCATCATCGAAAATGGCGCCGGATCGGTCGAGCTCTCCATCCGGCCAGCCTTGCCGAACACCTGCTCCACCTGCGGGAAGCTCTTGAGCACTTGATCCTGCTTCTGAAGCAACGACTGCGCCTCGGTCACCGACAGACCGGGCAGCGTTGTCGGCATATAGAGGATCGTCCCTTCGTTCAGCGGAGGCATGAACTCCGAGCCGAGTCGCAAGTAGATCGGAATCGTCGTTAACACCAGCACGATCGCCGTCACAATAGTTCCGCGCTGATGGCGCAGCACGAAGCGGCAAGCCGGCTCGTAGAATCGAAAGAGCACCTTGCTGACCGGATGCTTCTCCTCCTCGTAGTAGGACCCGACTGCCAAGGCCGTGGCGACCTTCGAAGCCATCTCCTCCGACCGGCTCGGTGCCGGCATCCGACGGCGCCACGGCCAGCGGATCCGGAACGGCTCCATCCGGGTAAAGAGCATCCGCATCGCCGGATCAAACGTGATGGCCAGCAATGCAGCCATCACCATGGTGAGCGTCTTGGCCCAAGCCAGCGGTTTGAAGAGCCGGCCTTCTTGATCGACCAGCGTGAAGATCGGCAAGAACGCCACGCCGATGATCAGGACTGAAAAGAAGACCGACGGCCCAACCTCCTTGAGCGCCTGCAGCCGGATCGCATGATAATCGCCCTTGCGGCCGCCCACGACCCACTGCTCCAAACGCTTGTAGGCGTTCTCCACCTCGACGATCGCGCCATCGACGAGCACGCCGATCGAGATCGCAATGCCGGAGAGCGACATAATATTGGAACTCAAGCCCATCGCGTACATGGCGATAAACGAGAGCATCACCGAGATCGGAATGGTGAGAATCGGGATAATGGCGGAAGGAATGTGCCAGAGGAAAATGAGGATGACCAAGCTGACAATGGCGATCTCCTGTGTCAGCGCCTCTTTGAGCGTGTCCATGGCACGCCGGATGAGATCGGAGCGATCGTAGGTCACGACCAGCTCGACCCCAGGGGGAAACGATGGCGCAAGTTCCTCCAGTTTCGTCTTGACCCGGTCGATCACGCTCAACGCGTTCTCGCCGAAACGCATGATCACCGTACCGCTGACCACGTCACCCTGACCGTCCAGATCCGCCAAGCCGCGCCGAATCTCCGGTCCCAGTGTGACCGCGCCGAGATGTCGCACCAGCACCGGCGTACCGTTTCGATCCACCCCGATGACGATTTCTTCCAAATCCTCGGTTGACCGGGCGTAACCACGCCCCCGCACCATGTACTCCGCCCCGGAGAACTCGAGCAGACGGCCTCCGACCTCCTGGTTGCCGTCGCGGATCGCGTCTATCACCTGGGTAATGGAGAAGTTGTACGCCAGCAACCGGTTCGGATCGACGGTGACCTGATACTGTTTGACGAAGCCGCCGAGCGCGGCGACCTCCGCAACACCGGGAACACTCTGAAGCTGGTAGCGCAGATACCAGTCCTGGAAGCTACGCAACTCTTGAAGATCATACTGTCCCGTCTTGTCGATCAGAGCGTATTGGAAGACCCACCCCACCCCCGTCGCGTCCGGCCCCAGCTCGGTGCGCACACCCTCCGGCAGACGCGGCGTGATCTTGCTCAAATACTCGAGCGTCCGGCTGCGCGCCCAGTAGATGTCGGTACCATCCTGAAAGATGACGTACACGTACGAAAATCCGAAATCCGAGAACCCGCGGATCGCCTTGACCTTCGGCGCACCAAGCATCGCCGTGATGATCGGGTAGGTCACCTGATCCTCGATGATGTCAGGACTACGATCCCAGCGGGAGTAGATGATGACCTGCGTATCGGAGAGATCCGGGATTGCGTCGAGCGGGATCCGCCGCATGGACCAGAGCGAGAACGCCAGCGCAACGGCGGTCAACACAAGCACAAAGAACTTGTTGCGCGCGGAGAATTCGATAATCCGCTCGATCAGGCCTTCATGAACTGGCTCGCGCGGCGACTGTCCGCCACCAGCGTCACTGGCCATGCTGATGTCCTCCTCCCATGCCCTGTAGCACCCCTTTCAGTCGACTCTCCGAGTCGATCAAAAAGTTTCCGCTTGTGACGACCCGCTCTCCTTCGGTCACTCCGCCGCGAATCTCGTAGAACTGGTCGGCCTTCGCCCCCACCGTCACATCGCGCGGCTCAAACAGCCCCTGCCCCTTATCCACAAAGACGATCGCCCTCGTACCGGTCTGAAACACCGCCTCCTCCGGCACCGCCAGGACCTCGCCCAGCGTCACCGCGATGGACGCGTCAACGTACATCTCCGGCCGCAGCAGGCCCTCGGGATCCTCCAGCTGCACGCGGACTCTCGCCGACCGCGTCGCTGAATCCAACACCGAATCAATCGCGCGGGTCGTCCCCTGCCAACGACGCCCTGGAGCCGAGGCCGACTCCACCACGACCGTATCACCCACCATCACCAACGGCAGCTCATACTCGTACACCGATACATACACCCAGACGTATCGCCCAGGATCCGACAAGAGCAGCGCTTTGTCCGGCCCCTGCCACTCTGCCATCTCATCAACCAGCTGATCGCTTAACCCCAGCAGCCGAAGCCGAGTGCGGCTGGCATCCACAAGCCGCCGAGCCTGATCCACCGTCTCCGTGCCAGCGCCAGCCACCTCCGATCTCCGCAACGCCTTGACCGACTGCAGGTACTCCTCTTCCGCCTGATACAACCCAGGATCGTACGCCACCCGCCCCACCGTCCGGATCGTCTTGGTGAGCACCTGCCGCACAACCTCGGCTGTCTTGACGCCGATCAACTGCTGCTTCGCCGGTGTCAGCAACACCGGCGCATAGCCGGAAGGCGTCTCGGCATGTGCTGGGACAGGCCCCTTCGCTTCCTCAAGCACCGGCACGAGATCCATCCCCATCGGCGATTTCCCTGGCTTGTCCGACCGGTACCCAGGCAGCATCGGATCAGTCCAGTACAGCACCTTCTGCGGAACGCCGGAGGCATCCGCCACATGCGTACCACACGCCGGACACTCGACCGACTCACCGGGCGCCGCCAGCACCAGCATCGGACACGGCTTGCCATCGTGCACCATCGGACACTCATGCTGGTAACAGACCGACTTCGCATCCACCGTCCCTCCCGTGGCTGAGGGGGGTCTGGCGCCGTCAGGCGCCTGACCCCTTTGATCAGGTTGGGTCGCATCGGTATACGTCCCATGTGCGGCAGCGGCGGCCGAAGCTTCTTCAACCTTGACCAACGACATGTTGCAGATCGGACACGCGCCGGGCCGATCGGCTGTGAACGTCGGATGCATCGGGCAATGATAGAGCACACGCCCAGTTTGTTGAGACGACGACCGGTGCGTGACTTGCCAGACGATGATCCCACCAACGGCAAGAACCGCTAGCAGGATGATGGTGGCCGTGGTCTTCCGACGAGTGCTCATGGCAACGACTCCTTTCCTGACGACGTCTCCTCTTGATGATCTGGAACCGGAGCGGTGTCAGCTGACACAGCCATCGCGCTGATTTCAGAGAGAGCAACACCCACAACCTCTTCCAACCGCGCCATCTCTTGACCCAATGACGCTCTCGCTGCTTCGGCCGCCTGCTGCGCTTCGTATAACGTCCGCTGCGCGTCCAACAACGATAGAAACTCGACCCGTCCTCCCTCATATCCGGCCCGAGCCGACGCCAAAGCCTGCTCCGCTTTCGGTAGCACGACCGTCTGGTACACATCCACCAACCGCTGGGCTGCATCGGCTTTCGCAAACCGATCCTGTACCATCGCCGCCACGGTATTCTTCGCGTCGAGAGACAACGCCTCAACCGCCTCAAACTCCGCCCGCGCCTCCCGTACGGCGTTGCGCTGCTTCCACCACGACCAGACCGGCACGTTCACCGCCAGCATGACGTCATACTCTCGGATCCGCGATTGCTCGTTGAATTGCCGCGCTTCAAGACGCGTTGAGAAATCCGGCAGATAGTCCATACGCGCCAGTGTCAACCCGGCCCTGGCCATTTCGGCACGAGCCGTGGCCGCACGGATCGTCGGATTCTGCTCCTCAGCCGCGAGGAGCAACGCATCGACACCGGTGGACAACCGAGACGAACTCACCAATGATGACACCTCCAGTGTCTGCGAGACGGGCCGATTCAGCAGCGCGTTCAACTGAGCCACCGCTGAACGGCGCTCCTGCTGTAGCGTGATCCCCTCGTTCGTCAGCATCGCCTGCTCCGTCTGCGCCTTCAGCACATCCTGCTGTCCACCGGCGCCCGAGGCGTAGCGCGCCTCAGCGACCTGAGCGAATTGCTGCAGCAATGACTGGTTCCCCCGATTGATCTCGATGAAACGGTCGAGACGGTACACATCATAGTAAACCACCGACACGCTGGCGAGCCGCTCCCGAACAACCTCTTGATACTCCTGCTCCGCCATGACCGCTCCCCGCGCCGCCTCCTTGTGCCGCACCAACAGTTTCAACGGAAACGGAATCACCTGGGAAACCATATACTCCACATCCATATACTTGTTGCCGATGCTGCGGCTCGAGTAGGGAATCCCCTCGACATCGGCGCCGATCATTGGATCATCCAGCGCCGACGCCTGCGGAATCCGGGCCAGAGCCGCCTCCCAACGGCTCCGCGCCGCACGAATTTGCGGATTCTGCTCCAGCGCCTCAGCCACCAACCGTTCCAACGGCTCGGCCGCGGTCCCAGTATCAGCCACGACGATGCTGGGCACACACCACACCGTGAACAGTATCCATACTACCCAGAAAGCATTACGGTATCGCATAGCAATCACCTCTGATGATGACATCGGACGCAATAGAAGGGGAGATACAACGAACAGCGTCACGCTGGTCGCTCACTCACAGCGACAGCGTGACGCCAGTTGGCGGGTGAATCAACAGCGGTAAGTACAGCTCCTGACATACAGTGGTGGCGATACATCTCGACAACCGATGTCCGACACCACAGACAGATTCGCTGAATCATTGCAGGTGAGCCCGTAGCCTGGAACCTCTGCCAAAACCATGAACGATGAATGATCAATCGGACGAACCGCCGGACGGCTGGAAAGCCATGCATCCGTAACCAGCTGGCAGCTCGGCTCGACTGTAGGATGACAATCGCTACTTTCCGAAGGACAGCAACAGCCGGTCGTCCCACCGCAGCTCGCGTTGGTTGCCTCCATCTCGCACAACGCAGGAGCTGCCCCAGCCAGCAGCGCCGACAGCAGCAGCAACATCCCCGCCCCCGTGCGCAACCGCACACCATGTTGCCTGCTCATTTGATAAACCGATGGATCGTCTCCATCAGCTCCTCGACCTTCTGCTCGCCGTGCTTGGAACGGATCGCCTCCGTCACGCAACTGTTGATATGACGCTGGGTCAGCGCCAACGCCACCTGATCCAACGCCTTGCGGACAGCAGTAATCTGATTGACGATGTCGATACAGTATTTGCGCTGCTCGACCATCCGCTGAATCCCCTGGATCTGCCCCTCGATCCGCTTCAGCCGCACCAATGCATCACGTTCCGTCTTCGCATCAATCATCGCAATCGCTCCATACCCTATACCGGTATGGAGTATATCACGGGATCGCGAACCGTCAAGATGGAGAAATGTCGCGGAACCACGCGGAAGGCAACGCTGAACGACGCGGAACCGACAGAGCGGTCGCTGGTCGTTAGTCGTTGGCGAAGGACAAATTCAGGAAGCGAAAGAACTGGCATGTTCAACGCGTTTCGTAATCACGATGCCGGTACAACTGGTGATCCACAACCATCCCACAAACATCGACTGCCGCGCTCGTTCCGCGTGCTCGCTCTGCGTTGTTCCGCGTCATCTTCCGCGGGAGCTCCGTGCTACTTCAGCGTGACTTTGGCGAAACGACGGCGACCGATGGAGACTACAGTCCCTTCTCGAACAATCACCTGTGTCTGAGGATCATCAATGCGCTCGCCATCCACCTGCACGCCACCACCTTCGATCGCTCGCCGCGCCTCACCACCCGTCTTGGCCAGCTCGAGCTGGCGCAGCAGCTCGACGACCCAGATACGACCATCAGCCACCGCTTCAGCTGAGAGGTGCTTAGCCAGCATCTCCTCCGGCTGCACACGCTGCCGGAAGACACGGTCGAATCCAGCCGCCGCCGCTTCCGCAGCTTCGACTCCGTGATATTGAGTGACAATCAAACGCGCCAAGCGATCCTTCGCATGCTTCGGATTCAACGTCTTTTGCTCGACCTGTTGCCTTATCGCTTCGATTTCCGTCATTGCCAGATCTGTGAGCAACTCGAAGTAAGACCACATGAGCTTGTCGGGAATCGACAGCAGCTTGCCGTACATCTGATCCGGATTATCATGAATGCCGATATGATTGCCGAGTGACTTGCTCATCTTCTGCACGCCGTCCGTCCCCACCAGCAGCGGCACCGTCACCACCACCTGCGGCGTCTGACCATACGCACGCTGGAGATCTCGACCAACCAGCAAATTAAATTTTTGATCGACACCACCCAACTCCACATCGGCTTGCAACATGACGGAGTCGTAACCCTGCATAAGAGGATAGAAGAGCTCCAGCATACTTACTTCCTGACCCGCCTTCAGACGTTTCTGGAAATCGTCGCGCTCAATGAGACGTGCCACTGTATATCTAGACATCAGCTCCACTAGCTTCGCAAATGTGAAGAGCGGATAGGGCGACGTCTCGATAGGCCGTTCGCCTTGCACAAACCACTCGCTATTTCTTCGACACTCGAACCACGCATCTTCAACCTTCAGAATCCTCTGAACTTGCGCAATATAGGTGAGCGCGTTTTGCATCACCTCGCCATGCGTCATAAGCTTCCGCATTTTCGACTGCCCAGAAGGATCGCCCACGAGCGCGGTGGCATCCCCTATGAGGAAAATCACCCGGTGGTCAAGCTCCTGGAACTGACGGAGCTTACGCAGGAGAACAGTGTGTCCCAGATGTAGATCAGGAGTGGTAGGATCAAAACCAGCCTTCACGCGCAGTGGACGACCAAGCCGGAGCTTCTCCACCAGCTCCGGCTCCGAGATGATCTCCACCGCCACACGGCGGATGACTTCCAGTTGACGATCGATATCCATTATGAGCGCTGAACCACGCGGCACACTACGCAGAATACGCGCGGAACGTTACGCAGAACCAACGCCAAACCGATGCTGAACACTGGCAGAATGCTCCAAAGACTCAGAACCATCAGGACGTCACGCCCCACGCTTCCTCATTTCTGCGCGCTGATACCTCTTGCCCCCATCTTCCGCATTTCCTTCCGCGTAGTTCCCGCGTGTGGCTCAGCGACGATTCCGCGATTACGATAACCAGGATAAACTAGCCAACGTCCTTCATGGTCAAGCCGATCTGACGCTTCTCGTCATCCACCCGAATGACGCGCACGTGCACCGTGTCTCCCGGCTTGTACGCCTTGGCCAACGGCGCGCCCTTAGCCACGACCTTCGGATCAGCCTCGGAGACATGGACCAGCCCCTCAAGATCCTTTTCCAATTCGATGAACAAACCGAAATTGGTAATCTTGGTAATCTGCCCATCGACCACCGACCCCACCATGTATCGCAACAGAAACTCCGGCCACGGATCCACGTTGAGCTGCTTGACGCCCAGCGCCAACTTCTGATTCTCCGGGTCAACCGACACGACGACCGCTTCCGTCATCTGCCCCTTCTTGACGATCTCACCGGGGTGGTTCACCTTCCGCGTCCACGACATGTCGGAGACGTGAATCAGCCCCTCGATGCCCTCCGGCAACTCGACGAACGCCCCAAAGTCGGTGATGTTGCGCACCTTCCCGGTCACCCGCGTGCCAACTGGATATTTCGACGCCACTTCAGACCACGGATTCGACTGCGCCTGCTTGTACCCGAGGGCGATCTTCTGCGCCGTCTTATCGACGTTGAGCACCACCACATCGACAGCGTCGCCGATATTCAGCACCTGGTTCGGATGCTCCACCCGCTTCGTCCACGAAAGCTCCGAAACGTGCACCAGCCCCTCGATCCCTGGCTCCAACTCAACGAACGCGCCGTACGGCATGAGATTGACAACCTTACCCTTCACACGGCTGCCGACCGGATACTTCTGATCAACACCCTCCCAAGGACTCGCCGACTTCTGCTTCAGCCCCAGCGAAATCTTCATCTGCGTCTTGTCGAAATCAAGGATCTTCACCTCGATCTTCTGACCGACCGTCAACAGCTCGTTGGGATGGCCGATGCGCCCCCAACTCATGTCGGAAATGTGAAGCAACCCATCGATCCCGCCGAGATCGATAAACGCCCCAAAGTCCGTCAGGTTCTTCACTGTCCCGGTGCGGAGCTCACCCGGCGTCAGCGTATCGAGCAGCTTCGAGCGAGCCTCCTCCTTCTCGACCATCAAGACATCCTTGCGCGAGAGGACGACATTCTTGCGGCTCTTATTGATCTTGATCACCTTGAACTTGTACGCCTCCCCCACCATCCGTGAGACATCGGCGTAGCCACGCAGCGATGCCAGCGATGCCGGTAGGAACGCCTCGACGCCGATATCGACCATCAAGCCGCCCTTCACCTTGCGAACAACCTTCCCCTCGATGAGACTCCCCTCTTTGTGCAGGCCGATGAATCGATCCCAACCCTGTGAACGCTGTGCCCGCTCCTTGGAGAGAACGACCATCCCTTCCTCGTCCTCGATCGCTTCAACGAGCACTTCGATTTCCTGCCCAACGCTCAACGCTTCCCCGCCGCCAAACTCACTCAGCGGAATCACACCTTCCGACTTGTAGCCGACATCCACCACCACATCGTTGCCTGTGATCGCGACGATCCGACCCTTGACCACCTGCCCTTCCTGAAAATCATGGAACGACTGGGCGTAGATAGCGCCCAGATCAAGCGTCTCCGGCTGCTCGGATGTCTCACGCACTACCTCTGCATTCACCATGGTTGTACCGCTCCTCTTGGTTGTTCCCTACCGTGTCTTAACTCCAACTGCTTCCTTTGGATGTATGGATATAGATGAAGCCAGATCGGCAATCGCCTGCATCACTGCCTCGGTCATCAACCGACTGCCGTCCCGATGACCGCCCTTCATAAATGCTTCAGACCGCAACGGCGGACCGAACCGCACCGACACCGGCACGCATCGAATCCACTTTGCCGCTCGCGGCAATGCCCGATCGGTCCCAGCGATATACGCCGGCACCACCGGCACGTTCGCCTTGATCGCCAGCACACCGACGCCGCCCTTCCCCGTCTGCAGCCGTCCATCGTGGCTGCGAGTGCCTTCAGGAAAGAGCGCCACTACCTCGTCGCGCCGCAGAATACCCAGCGCTCTTCGGAACGACTCGATGTCCACCGCATGCTCCTGACGCACAGGAAACGCCCCCAGCGCCCGAATATACGCGCCCAGCACCGGCACATCGAACAACTCATGCCGCGCCACGAACGCCAGTCGTCTCACGCTCGCCGCGCCAAGGACAACCGGATCGAGATAGCTAGCGTGGTTGCTGGCGACAATACACGCCCCACGCGACGGCACATGCTCACGCCCAGACACCCGCAGCCGAAAGCAGAGCGCTGATGCGCCAAAGGAGCATGCCTGCGTGACATCATAGATCCACGGTACCACTACTCGTTCCCGGAACCGGAGGAGGCCAACGCCGCAGCCCGCTGCCGCTGCGCGCGACGAAACTCGGCAAGCAGCCGACGCCGATCACCCGCAGACACCGCCTCAGCGATCGTCTGCATGTGCCGCAAGAAACGCCCGAGATGCTGCGTCAGCCAACGGCGATTCGCCACCGCGATATCCGCCCACAGCTCAGGATCACTCCCCGCCACGCGCGTAACGTCGCGAAAACCGCCAGCAGCGTACGGCAGCGCCTCTCGCTCCGCCGACGCCGCAACACCCACCGCCGCCAGATGCGGCAGATGACTGATGGACGCAACCAAACGATCATGCCGCTGGGGCGACGTCACTTGCACCCGACTCCCCATCTGCCGCCACAGCGCCTCGATGATCCGCAACGCTGCCGCATCGGTCGATGAAGTGCGCGTCACAAAGCACGTGGCACACTCAAAAATATCAGCTCGCGCGTGCGCAACGCCGGATCGCTCCGACCCAGCCATCGGGTGAGCGCCCACCACACGCGCCCGCCCCTTCAACACCCGCTCAAGCGCCGTCACCACCGATGCCTTCACGCTGCCAACATCGGTCACGATGCATCCCTCCGGCACGTGCGGCGCAATCTGACGCGCGATCGACGCCATAACGCCCACCGGCGTCGCCAACACGATTAACTCCGAGCGCTGCACCGCCTCGGACAGCTGCCGCGCCCCCCGGTCAATCGCCCCGAGCCGCTTCGCCTGACGCAACGTCGCCTCCGAGCGACTGACACCAATCACCTCGCGCGCCAGCTCGCGTCGACGGATCGCCATGCCGAGCGAGCCGCCGATCAACCCAACACCAATGATTGTGACTAACCGGAACCGCCTCATTCCGTTGAACGCGGATTGCGGAATGACGAATGCGGAACGCACCTCAATTCCGAATGCCACATTCCGCATTCCGCACTCTCTGTCATCTCCCTATGCCTGCCTGCCAACGGCCTTCGCCACCGCCCGCACCTCTTCCATCAACGTGGCGAACCGCTCCGGCAAGAGACTCTGAGCGCCGTCGGACAACGCCTCCTCCGGCTTCGGATGGACCTCGATGATCAACCCATCAGCACCTGCCGCCACCCCCGCCTTCGCCATCGCTCCAACCAACCCCCACTTCCCCGTGCCGTGGCTCGGATCGACCACGATCGGCAAATGGCTCAAGCTCTTGACCACCGGCACCGCCGTCAGATCCAACGTGAACCGCGTCTCATCCTCGAACGTCCGAATGCCACGCTCACAGAGCATGACGTTGAAGTTGCCCGTGGAGAGAATGTACTCGGCCGATAGCAACCACTCCTTGATCGTCGCCGACATGCCGCGCTTCAACAGCACCGGCTTCTTGGAAAGCCCCACTTCCTTGAGCAAATTGAAGTTTTGCATGTTCCGCGCGCCGATCTGAATCACATCGGAGTAACGCTCGACCAGATTGATGTCGCGCACATCCATGAGCTCCGTCACCACCTTGAGCCCGACCCGCTTGCCGATGTCGCACAGGTATTTCAACCCCTCCTCGCCCAATCCCTGGAACGAGTACGGCGACGTCCGCGGCTTGAACGCACCGCCCCGCAGGAACGTCGCGCCAGACTTCTTCACCTTCTTCGCCACCTCGTGGAGCCGCTCATAGCTCTCCACCGAACACGGCCCCGCCATCACCACCAGCTTCTGCCCACCACCGATCTTCACTCCGTTGACATTGATGATCGTGTCGGCCGGCTTGAACTCCCGCGACACCAGCTTGTAAGGTGAGAGAACCGGCATCACCTTCTCAACACCGGGAATCACCTCCAGCGGCTGTACGCGCAGCACATCCTCATCGCCGATGACGCCAATGATCGTCCGCTCCACCCCGCGCGAGATCAACGGCTTCAGCCCTAGCGACTTAACCCGCTCAACAATATGATCGACTTCCTTCTTCGTAGCTTTTGGTTTCAGTACGATGATCATGATGACTCCTCCATGTCTACACGAATGATGACCTCACGAACGTGAAACGCGAAACCCGTGAAGCGTTGATCGTGAAGCGTATTTCGTGACAAGATTCTTTTGGAACTTTACGCTTCACGAGATACGCACCACGCTTCACGGAGATTTCAACGACGCGCCTAAATATTTCCACGCCCCAGACACCGCGTGAGCTCGGCGATAAACCGCCGGTTCTCCGACGGCGTGCCGACCGTCACCCGAATGCATGTCGGCAGCTTCCACGCACTCATTTCCCGCACAATGATCCCGCGGCGCAGCAGCGCCTCGTACAACGGCCGCGCCGGTCGTCCCATATCGATCAACACAAAGTTCGTCTGGCTTGGCACGTAGCGCAGCCCGAGCCGATCGCACACCGCATAAAACAACTGCTTCCCATCGGTGGCGAGCCGACGCGTCCGCGACAAATGCTGCCGGTCATCCAGCGCCGCGAGTGCCGCCTCCTGCGCCAGCAGATTGGCGTTGAACGGCTCGCGTACGCGATCCATATAACCGACCAACCGCTCGTCGGCGATGCCGTAGCCGATGCGAATGCCCGCCAAGCCGTACGCCTTCGAGAAACTGCGCGAGACGATCACTGGGCGGCGCCGAACCAGCGGAATCGTCCGCGGATAATCCCTGGCCTGCGCAAACTCGAAATACGCCTCGTCAACGAAGACGATCACCCGCTCCGGCAACCCACGCAGAAACGACGCGACCTCCGCCGCAGTCACATATGTGCCGGTCGGATTGTCGGGATTCGCAATAAAGACGATCTTTGTCTTCGGACCCATCGCCCGACGCATCGCCAGCAGATCGTACCGAAATCCTTTGAGCGGCACGGTGCGTACGACCGCCCCGACCGCCTGCGCCGCAATCTCGTAGATGAGGAAGGTCGGGCTGGCCACCACCACTTCCTCACCGGGATTCACAAACGTCCGCAACGCCAGGACGATGACCTCATCGGAGCCGTTGCCGAGGATCAACTCCGATGGCTGAACCCCCAGCCGTCGCGCTAGCGCTTGCTTGAGCGCGAACCCGCCTGCGTCCGGATAGCGATGCAACCGACCGGCTGCGCGGCGGATCGCCGCCAACCCCTTGGGCGACGGCCCCAATGCATTCTCGTTGGATGCCAGCTTGACGACCGAGCGCAAACCGAGCCGCCGCTGCACCTCCTCGATCGGCTTCCCAGGAACGTACGGCCGCACAGCCGTCACGGCGCGACGGACCAACACCTCCGCGTTCATCACCGCACCCGGCCGCCGGAGATATCGATGGGGTACGAGCCGAGGATTTTCAGGAAATTACACTCTCGCTCCAACGTCGTCAGCGCCTTCTGAATCTTCGGCTCGGTGACGTGCCCCACCAAATCGACGAAGAAGTAATACTCCCATGGCCGACGGCGCGATGGACGCGACTCGATCTTCGACAGATTGATCCCGTACCATTTGAATGGAGCCAGCAGATCGTGCAGACCACCGATGCGATCCTTGATCGAGAACATGATGGATGTCTTGCTGCGCAATCGCCCCGATGCCGGACGCCTGCCCGACAGCTTCCCACCATCACCATTCGACCGGCTGATCACCAGGAACCGCGTCACATTCTGCACGGCATCCTCGATAGCGCGCGCCAGAATCCGCAGCCCGTAATGCTTTGCCGAAAGACTCGATGCGATCGCCGCGCCGCCCCGCTGCTTGGCGGCCAACTCCGCCGCACGACTGGTACTGGAGACTTCGACCAGCTCGGCGTTGGGCAAATGTGTCCGCACCCATTGACGGCACTGGCCGAACGCCGTCGGGTTCGAATAGATCCGCCGCACCTGCGCCAGCGGCCCACGCGCCAGCAGGCAGTGCGAGATGTCCATCACCACCTCGGCGCAAATCTGCACGCCCGACTCGATGAACATATCGAGCGTGTGCGTCACCACGCCCTCGGTCGAGTTCTCGATCGGCACGACACCGTAGTCCGCACGCCCCTTCTCCACCTCGCCGAAGACGTCGGGGATGCTGGCCATGGCAAGATGCTCGAGCTGACTCCCAAACCGCTTCAGACTTGCCAGATGCGTGTAGCTCCACGCCGGACCAAGATACGCGATGCGCATCGGCTTCTCGAGCGCCAGCGCCGATGACATGATCTCCCGATAGATCGCCGTCAGCGCCTCGCTGGAGATCGGCCCCCGATTCTCCGCAGCCAGGCGCTTCAGCACCTCCTGCTCCCGCTCCGCCACGTAAACGCCGGCGCCGCCCTTGATGCGGCCGATGTCAGCTGTGAGCGCCGCCCGCTGGTTCAGCAGGCGCAGGATCTGCCGATCGACTCGATCCACTCGTCGTCGGAGTTGCTCCAATGTCATGGGGTGGCCTCACCTCATCCAGCTGCGGCAGCTCATCCAACGCATTGAGCCCGAAGTACTGGAGGAATTCCCGCGTCGTCCCATACAATACCGGACGCCCCGGAGCGTCCTTCCGCCCGGCAATCCGGATCAACCGCTTGTCGAGCAACGTGCGAATGACACCATCGACGTTCACGCCGCGGATCGCCTCCATCTCGGGACGGCTGATCGGCTGCCGATACGCGATGATCGCCAGCGTCTCCAGCGATGGGATGCTCAGCCGCTCAGCGTGCGTCTGTCGGTAGAACCGCTTCAACCACGGCGCGCAATCCGGGTGCGTCGTCAGCTGATACCCGCCCGCCACCTCCGTCAATCGTAAGCCACGCTGCTGCGCCTCGTACGACTCCTGCAGCTGCTGCAGCGCCCAGATCGCCCGTGCCGACTCTTCCCCCTCCAGCACACCGGTAATCTCCGCAACGGTCAGCGGCTTGTCACTCACAAACAGTAACGCCTCAATTACACGGAGGATGTCCCGATCGTCCATCGCTCGTCATTCCGCTGAATCTCAATCTCTCCAAACGGCTCCTGCTGCACCACCAAGATCCTCCCCTGACGGATCAACTCCAATACCGCCAGGAACGAGGAAACGACCTGCCATCGCGTCGTCATCACCCGCCGCAACTCGCTGAACGCCATCACGGGGCGCTCCGTCAGCATGCGCGACAACCACTCCACCCGCTCCTCAACGCTCACTTCCTCCGGATTGAGCTGATAGATCGCCTCAGGCGGCATCTCTCGCAAGGCCTTAGAGAACGCGCCGATCAGGTCAAAGAGCGACGCCTCCAGATACGGGCCTTCATCACCACTGCCCATCTCGGCTTCAAGGTTGCTCGGGCGGACGAACACGCAGCGCTGCTCCCCCTCGCGCTGGCGGAAGAACGCCGCCGCCTCCTTGAAACGCTGATACTCCAGGAGCCGCTGCACGAGGTCGGCGCGCGGATCGGGCTCCTCGACAACCTCCTTCTGCCTCACCTCCTGCGGCAGCAGCATCTGCGACTTGACGTACACCAACGTGGCCGCCATCACGAGGAACTCACCCGCCACATCGAGATCCAGCTCCTTCATCGCATGCAGATATTCGAGATACTGCTCAGTGATGCGAGCGATCGGGATATCACAGATGTTCATCTCCTCCTGCTTGATCAGATGCAGCAGGAGATCGAGCGGCCCCTCGAAAATCGGCAGCTTCACGTTATACGCCATTCACACCCCGTGACTCGCGTCGCTCGTTGATCGTCGTTCGTAAAGCGCCCAACACCAAGAGCTCAGGACATAAGATACGCTTCACGAAGTGCGAACGACGGATTTACAAACCGACCGCCACGCGCACTTCAACCATCGTCTGCTGCGCCACCGCCCGCGCACGCCGTGCGCCATCCGCCAACACCTGCGTCACGAACGCTTCGCGCCCCGATGCTGCCGAGAAACGCTGCGTCTCTTCACGATAGCGACGGAACGGTTGTGTCATCTCAATCAGCACATCCGCCAGCTCCCGCTTGTTCTGCGTGCAACCGCGCTTCGATGTCCGGCACTCCTCCCAGACCTGCGGCGCGCGCTCCGGCGCGAAGATCTTCCAGTACCTGCAGACGTTGCACGTCTCCGGATGCCCGGGATCAGACATCTTGATTCGCTGCGGATCGGTAAACATCGACTGTGCGATCTTCCGGATATTCTCCTCGCTCTCGTGCAGCGTGAGCGTGTTGCCGTAGCTCTTCGACATCTTGCGGCCGTCCGTCCCCAGCAGCTTCGCGCTCTCCGTCAGCAACGGCTCCGGCTCCGGAAAGAGATCCTTCCCCGTTAGGAACTTGAACCGCCGCACGATCTCACGCGCCAACTCCAGATGCGGGATCTGATCCTCCCCGACCGGCACGGCGTTTCCCTTGTAGAGCAGAATGTCAGCCGCCTGCAACACCGGATACCCGAGGAACCCGTACGTCGCCAGATCGCGTCCTTCCACCTCCCGCAGCTGCTCCTTGTACGTCGGCACGCGCTCCACCCACCCCAGCGGCGTCATGATCGCCAGCACCATCGCCAGCTCCAGATGCTCCGGCACGTCCGACTGCCGGAAGATCACCGCGCGCTGCGGATCAACGCCGGCTGCGAGCCAGTCAGTCACATTGTCGATCACATGCTCGCGCATCCGCTCCGGATGCTCGTACTCGCTCATCAACGCGTGCCAATCGGCCACCATGAAGAAGCAGTCATACCGCTCCTGCAACTCGACCCAATTCTTCAAGACGCCGACCCAATGCCCCAGGTGCAACGAACCGGTCGGACGCATCCCGCTCAACAACCGCTGTTTCATGAGAAAGAACGAACCACTAACTGCGGACGCAAGACGCAAGATACAAGATACAAGGACCAGCTCACCCACGCCAGCTCACTTGTATCTTGTATCTTGTGTCTTGTGTCCAAGGTTTACCTCACGCCAACCGACGGGCGGTCTGGCGGATTTCGTACGACTCGATCAAATCACCGGGCCGTGGATCGCCGAATCCCTCGAACCCGATGCCGCACTCCATCCCTTCCGTCACCTCGCGCACATCATCCTTGAATCGCTTCAGCGACGATAATTTGCCTTCAAACGCCACCTCGCCCTCGCGCACCAGCCGAGCCGGATTGGACCGCGCGATCTTGCCTTTGAGCACCTGGCAACCGGCAATCGTACCCGCCTTGGAGACCTTGAATATCTGTCGCACCTCGGCGCGCCCCAGCACCACACGCTCCTCCTGTGGCGTCAGCATCCCCTCGAGCGCCGCCCGGATATCGGCCAGCAGATCGTAGATGATCTGATAGGTCCGAACATCCACCTGATCGTCGTGCGCCATCTGCATCGCCTTGGGCGTCACCTCGACATGGAAACCGAGGACGATCGCGCCGGAGACCTCCGCCAACATGACATCCGATTCGTTGATCAATCCGACGCCTTTGTGCACGATCGTGAGCTTGACCTCTTTGGCGTTGATCTTCTGCAACGAGACATCCAACGCTTCAAGCGATCCCTGCACGTCAGCCTTCAGGATAATCGGCAGCTCCTTGATCTCACCGGCGATGATCATCTCATGCAAATGCTCCAGCGTCATTCGCTGTCCTGGGCGCAACTCGGCAAGCCGCTGATCGCGCGTCATCGTCTGCCGCTGCTCCGCGATCTCGCGAGCCTTCCGCTCGTCCGGCACGACATAGAACGCCTCGCCCGCCTCCGGAACACCGGACAACCCCAACAACGCCACCGGCATGGAGGGCGGCGCCTCGCGCACCCGATGCCCGTGATCATCGAGCATGGCGCGAATGCGTCCCCAGTACGGCCCGCACAACACGAGGTCGCCCTGCCGCAACGTTCCCTGCTGCGGAATCACCGTCGCCAACGGGCCACCGCGCGGTGATAACCGTCCCTCGATCACAATCCCTCGCGCCGGCCTCGTCGGATCAGCCTTCAACTCCAGTAACTCCGCCTCCAACAGCAACATCTCCAACAAATTATCGATCCCATGACCGGTCTTCGCGGATACCAGCACCATGATCGTCTTGCCGCCCCAATCCTCCGACATCAGCTCGTGCTTCGCCAGCTGCTGCTTGACGACATCGGGACGGGCACTGGGCAGATCGCTCTTGTTGATCGCCACAACGATCGGTACATTCGCTGCCCGCGCATGGTTGATCGCCTCGACCGTCTGCGGCATTACACCGTCATCAGCCGCCACCACCAGCACGACGACATCAGTCACACTGGCGCCCCGCGCGCGCATCGCCGTGAACGCCTCATGTCCTGGCGTATCGAGAAACGTCACGCGCCCCTTCGGCATCACCACGCTATACGCACCGATATGCTGGGTAATGCGCCCCGCCTCCTGCTCCGCCACCTTGGTCTTCCGGATCGTATCGAGCAACGAGGTTTTCCCATGATCGACATGTCCCATGAGCGTGACCACCGGCGAGCGCAATGTCAGCAAACCCAGATCCTGCGGTGCCCCGTGCGCCGCCAGCAACGCCTCTTCCTTCGTCGGTGCCTGTTCCAGAGCGAACCCACGCTCCCTGGCGATCCGCTCCACCAACGCCTGATCACTCACCGACTGATTAATCGTCACCAGCAGCTTCTCCTGCATGAACCGCTTGATCAATTCACTGGGACCCATACCGAGCTTCACCGACAAATCCTTCACCGTCACCGGCAATGTCAATTGCAACGGCTTGCCAGCAGGCGCCGAGGATGGCGCGGGAGGCGTTGGCGGTACCGGCTCGGCAATTGGCGGCGGCGCTGTCGCCTTGGTCGCCGGAGATGCCGCTACCGGCTTGGGCGGCATCGAGGGCTCCACCTTGACCGCAACCGAGGGAGATACAACCGTAGCCGTTGAGGTCGTGACAGACGGCTGCGACACCACGGCGGACGCCGACGGCTTCGCCGCCTTGGATACCTTCGGGGTTTTGATCGCCTTCAACACCCTCGATGGCTTGGACGGCGATGCTGCTGTCGCTACCGCAGTCGCCTTGGGCGGCTCGGGCGCCAGACTCCGCTTGAGCCGTTCCGCCACGTCATCGTCCACCGAGCTCATGTGTCCTTTGACGTCAACCTTCAACACCTTGAGTCGGTCAATGACCTCTTTGCTGGTTAGCTTCAGTTCTTTCGCCAGCTGATGTACCCGCACGCTCATCGTCCCATCACCCCGCACAATCAAAACCAGAAACTCGAGACACGAAACCAAGACTTCGAGCTACAAGCTTCGAGTGAAACCTGGACATCAACCGGTTGATCACAAGCGACTTGCCGCTTGTCGTTGGCAGCCGGATTTCATGTCTCACGCCGGTGGTGCCTCAACGTCCGAGGAACCACCAACCGGCTCTCCAAGATTCTGCTCCAGTTGTCGCTGTTTCACAGCTGCCCGCTCTTCAGCCGCGGCAATCGCCGCCTGCGCGTCTTCCACCAGCTTCGCCGCCGTCTTCTCGCCGACGCCCTTGGCTTGCATCAATCCCTCGACACCGGCGCGCGCCACCGCCTCCACCGTCTGAAACCCGGCCTCCTTCAATGCCTCGGCCGTCTTGGGCCCGATCCCCGGCAACGCCTCCAACGACAACGCCCGCCGCTCCGCCACCTGCGCCGGCGTCCGAATATCAAGACTGAACCCGGTCAGCTTCGAGGCCAAGCGCACATTCTGCCCCCGCTTGCCGATCGCCAACGACAGCTGGTCATCGGCGACGATCACCTCGGCGCGCTTCTCCTGACGGTGCGTCACAATCTCCATCACCTGCGCTGGCCCCAGCGACTCCTTGATAAACTCACGGGCATCCTCGTTCCAGCGGATGATGTCGATCTTCTCTCCTTGCAACTCGCGGACGATATTCTTGATCCGATTGCCCCGCATGCCGACGCAAGCGCCAACCGGATCGACCCGCTCATCCTTCGACACCACCGCCACCTTGGAGCGATCGCCAGCCTCCCGCGAGATCGCCTTCACCTCGACGATCCCTTCGTAGATCTCCGGCACCTCAAGCTCCAGGAGCTTGCGCAGCAACCCGTGGTGCGTTCGCGACAAGATGATCTGCGTCCCGCGCGCGCCCTTCTCCACGTCCAGCACGTATGCCCGCAACCGATCCCCCGTCCGATACTCCTCGCGCGCCGACTGCTCCCGTCGGGGCAGCACCCCCTCCGTCCGCCCCAGATCGATCAACAGATCGCCACGCTCGAACCGCTGGATGACGCCGTTGACCAACTGGCCGACCTTGCCGATGAATTCGCCATACACGACATCGCGCTCCGCCTCCCGAATCTTCTGGATCATCACCTGACGGGCCGACTGCGCGGCAATCCGCCCGCATTCATCAGGGGGAATCTCCTTGCCGTCGGCAATGATCTGAATCTTGCCTGTCAACGGATCGATGGAGGCTGTGATATCGCCCTCCCCCTCCGCATGCCCCAACGTCTTGCGGGCCGCTGACACGAGCGCCGCCTGAATCGCCTGGAGCAATACCTCCCGGCTGATTCCTTTGTCACGCTCCAAATGATCGAGTACCGATAAGAGTTCGCCATTCATCGAAACCGCACCTGCCGTTGTCCCGACGACACATCATCCAATGGCACAGTCAACCTCGTACCGTCGGCCATTCGTAGGACGACCGCCCCCTCCTCCACTCCCGCCACCTCACCGGTGACCTCACTCCGCCCATCGTACGGCGCCACCAACCGCAACATCACCAGCTCCCCGATGGCACGCTCGAAATCGCGATGACTCCGCAACGGACGATCCAAGCCGGGCGATGACACTTCGACCGTATAGGCCTCCTGAATGACATTCGCCCCCTCAAGTGTCCGACCGATCTCCGCGTTCAACCTGGCGCACTCATGAAGCGTGATGCCTCCGCGTTTATCCACCAGAATCCTCAACACCATCCCGCCCCCCTCGCGCCGATACGTCATCTCAACCAGCTCCGCCGAGTAGAGCACCAATGGCACCTTGATCAACTCCTGTAACTGCTCCAGAAAGACCTGATCCATCGTTATCAACCATGTTGCGAAAATTTTTGCTGAGACAAAAAAGAGTGGGTGCACACACCCACTCTCACCGTAAGGCCAAGGACCGTCTGGGCTTCTATGCTACCGGAGCCATCGTACCTCTGTCAAGCGCGTTTTTGACTTCCGACACCGCCCGATCCGGCGGCACAGCACGTCGCCCCTCGCGATCCCCCCGCGGCTGCACCTCTATCTCCCCGCGCGATAACCCCTTGTCTCCAATCACGATCCGCACCGGCATGCCGATCAGATCGGCATCGTTAAATTTGACACCAGCCGAGCAATCCCGATCATCCCATAACACGGCATAACCGGCCGTCTCCAACTCCTGCTGTAACCGCTCCGCTAACGCAACCGCTTCCGGCTTCGCGCTGACCTGCGCGATCAACACATCGTACGGACTGAGTGCGCGCGGCCAGATAATCCCCTGTTCGTCGTGGCGCTGCTCGATCGCCGCCGCTAGAATCCGGTTCACCCCGATGCCGTAGCACCCCATGATCACCGGAATCATGCGGCCAGTTTCATCGGCGACCGTCAATCCCAACCGTTCGCTGTAACGTGTGCCGAGCTGAAAGATATGCCCCACCTCGATCGCCTGCTCGAAACGCAACGGCTGCCGGCACGATGGGCAGACATCCTCCCCGGTCACATAGCGCACGTCGCCGACCTGCTTCACCTGCACGTCACGCGCGATACTGACGTTCACCAGATGCGTATCGGCACGGTTCGCCCCGGTCACGACACCGCTCAATCCCTCAACCGACGCATCGGCAACGATCGTGACGCCGGAGAGTCCAACCGGTCCGGCGAAACCAACCGGCGCGCCCGTCAACCGCTGAATCACCTCCGCCGATGCCAACCGTACCGATGCGACTCCCAACAACCGCGCCAGCTTCGCCAGATGCACCTCATGATCGCCACGCACCAGCACAGCGACCGGAGCACCGTCCGCCTCTACAATCAGCGTCTTCACCAACTGCTTCGGCGTCACCTTCAGCAACCGACTCACCTGCTCCACCGTCGTCACGCCGGGCGTCGCGACTTCACGCACCGGCTCGGTAGCCGCCGGAGCAGCGGGCGCCTTCACCGATACACAAGCCGCCGCATCACGGTTGGCCGCGTACCGGCAGACGCTGCACCGAACGATCGTATCCTCGCCGCTGGGCGAGGGAGCCATAAACTCATGGGACAGCCGACCGCCCATCGCCCCGGTGTCCGCCTCGCACGCCACCACCTGCACGCCGCACCGCTCGAAGACGCGATGATACGCGTCGTGCATCGTCCGATACGTTTGCTGCAAGCTCTCCACGTTGACGTGAAAACTGTAGCCGTCCTTCATGATGAACTCGCAGCTGCGAATGACGCCGGAACGCGGGCGCGGCTCATCGCGAAACTTCGTTTGAATTTGATAGAGCACCAGCGGCAAATGCCGATAGGACGAGACGCCGGCCTTCACCAGATCGGTGATGACCTCCTCGTGCGTCGGTCCCAGCACCAGTTCCTTCTGACGACGGTCGGTGAGCTGATAGAACACCCCGGCCATCACCTTGTCGCGACCGCTCTCACGCCAGAGTGACAACGGCTGCAGGGCCGGCAGCAGCACTTCTTGCGCACCGGCGCGGTTCATCTCCTCGCGCACCACGGCTGTCGCCCGTTGTAGCGACCGCACACCGAGCGGCAGATAGCAGTACACGCCGGAGATCAGCTTCCGGATCATCCCGGCTCGCACCATCAATCGATGACTCGGCACCTCCGCGTCAGCCGGCACTTCCTTCAGCGTTGGGATCAGCGTCTGGGACCACTTCATCGGCAGATCGTTGCTCGTGACTCGTGACGCGTGACGCGTGACTCGAATGCGCGATAACGAACCAAGCACAAGATCTTAGGGGTCACGAGGCGCGAGACGCGGGTCACACACGTCATTGACGCGCCATGAGATTGACGACGTCGTTGTACGTCACCGCCACCATCAGCAGGATCAGCAGCACCATCGCCGCCTGCTGAATCACCTCTTGCACCCGCAGACTGAGCGGCCGCCCACGAATCCGCTCCGCCGCCAGAAAGAGCAGGTGCCCTCCGTCCAACCCGGGGAGCGGCAGCAGATTCACCACGGCGAGATTGACACTGATCGTTGCCATCAGATGCAGGAGATACACCAGCCCCAAGCGCGCCGCGTGACCGCTCAAGTACGCAATCCCAATCGGCCCGCTGACTGATCGCCACGACACTTGGCCGGTGATCATCCCCCACAGCCCCCAGAGCGTCAGCCGCGTCACATCCCAGGTTCGCTCGGCACCAACGACGACCGCCTCCCATACCGGATGCCGCACCATCACCGTCTGATCCGATGGCACGATGCCGATGAACCCGCGGCGCGCGCGACGTCCGACCACATCCACCCCTTCCGTGATCCGCGGCTCGATGGTCACCGTCACGCGCGATCCACCGCGCTCAACCTCCAGCTGGATCGGCCCGTGCGTCTGCTCGTGAATGAGCCGTGACATCGCGTCCCACGATGTCGTCGGCACTCCGTTGACGGCCATGACCCGATCACCGGCCATCACGCCAGCCGCCTGTGCCGGATATCCATCAACCAATCCACCAACCACCGTCGTCAACACCGGATAACCGCTGGCCGATAACCACACGAAGAGCAGATAGGCAAAGAGCATGTTGGCTGCGACACCGGCCACCACGATCGCGATGCGGCGGATGATCGGTTGAGAAACGTACTCCCACGAGGCTCCCGTCCCCGACTCATCGCTTTCTCCCGCTAGCTTCACATAGCCGCCGAACGGGATGACTGAGACGCGGAACCGCGTGTCACCACGCGTCCACCCGACCAGCTCACGTCCGAAGCCGATGGAGAACCGCTCCACCCGCACGCCCAGCTGCCGCGCCACCCGATAGTGACCGTACTCATGCACCAGCACAAGCAAACTCAGAACCGTGAGAAATGCGACCGCGCTAATGAACATCGTCGTTCGTCGTTCGTCGTTCGTGAAGCATCAAACAATAACCCTGTCTCACACCAAACATCCTGCGTTCTCCTTCTCTGTTACACATCTCGATCACTTCAACCCAACCTTACCGATGGGATCAGGCACCTTCGGGACCAGACCCCACTGAGCAGCAAGGTAGTCGTCAACACCTTGCGGAATTCAAACGCTTCACGAGGTACGCTTCACGTCATTTCACGCGCGCGCTGCCTGACCGATCAACTCTTCCGCCGTCTGCCGTGCCCAACGGTCCGCCTCCAACACCTGATCCAGCGTCGCCCCCTCAACGCACCGATGCCGCGCCAACGTCTCCTCGATTAGCACCGGAATCTCCGGCAGGCGAATTCGATGATCCAGAAAGGCCGCCACCGCTATTTCGTTGGCGGCGTTGAAAACACACGGCGCCGTCCCGCCCTGCGTTGCCACCTCGTACGCCAACCGCAAACACGGAAACTTCCCGGTGTCCGGCGCCTCGAACGTCAGCTGCGCCACCCTCGGAAAGTCAACGGACGCCACTGGAGACGGCAAGCGATCCGGATACGTCATCGCATACTGGATCGGCAACCGCATATCCGGCACCGCCAGCTGCGCGATCACCGATCCGTCGACAAACTCCACCATCGAATGCACGATCGCCTCCGGATGCACCAGCACCTGCACCCGATCCACCGGCACGTTGAACAACCACCGCGCCTCGATGATCTCGAGCCCTTTGTTCATCATCGTGGCGGAATCGACGGAGATCTTCTTCCCCATTTTCCACTTCGGATGGTTGACTGCCTCTTCAGGCGTCACGTCCGCAAATCGCTCCTTCGGCACGGTCCGCAGCGGCCCCCCGCTGCCAGTCAGATACAGCCGCTTGACGTCGCGTCCGCGCCCGTCGAGGCATTGAAAGATCGCGCTATGCTCACTGTCGATCGGCAGGAGCGCCGTGCCGGAGCCGCGTACACGCTTGGTGAGCAACTCTCCCGCCATCACCAACAACTCCTTATTGGCGATGGCGATGCGACGCACGCGATCGGCCACCGTCAGCGTCGGCCCAAGACTCAACGTCCCACCGGTCGCCACCACGAGCAGATCGAACGGCTCCACCGTACACACCTGCTCCAACGCTCCGGCGCCGCCCTCGACACGCACGGCGTCACCGACGCGCCGCCGCAACTCCGCCGCCTGCGCCTCATCGACCACACCCACCACGCGCGGCCGATGCTTCCGCACTTGCTGCTCCAACAGATCGATGTTTCGATGCGCTGCCAGGCCGACGACTTCGAACCGATCGGACAACCCCTCGATCACGTTGAGCGTGTTGACGCCGACAGAGCCGGTTGAGCCGAGGATCACCACTCGTTCAGCGACAGTCATGACGCCACCCCATGGACGAGCACCACATACGTGTAGAGCACCGGCGCCGTGAAGAGGAGACTGTCGATCAGATCAAGCGCGCCGCCGAGTCCCGGAAAGAGCGAGCCGGAATCCTTGACGCCATAGTCCCGTTTGATCATCGACTCCACCAGATCCCCAAGCTGTGCCAACGCCCCCAGCAGCACGCCAAGTACCACCGCCTCCGGCAACGAGTCCACCCATCCGACCCGCTGCACCACCACTGCGCCGACGACGCTGAATGCCAGACCGCCGAGCGCTCCCTCGACCGACTTGTTGGGACTCACGCGCGGCAGCAGGCGATGGCGACCCCATCGCGTGCCCACCAGATACGCCCCGACATCACCGGCCTTCGCCGTCAACAACAACAGCGCCACCCACGCCGTGCCATTGGGCAGCAGCTTGAGCCGAATGATGAAACCGAAGAGCCAACCGACGTATAACGCCCCCGTCAGCCCCAACGCAATCCCCAGGAGCGACGCCCGGTTCAGCGGGCGCATCAGCTGCAAGCCGAACAACACGATGACTCCAACCGCGAGCACGATCGCATCCGGCGACGACACCTGCCCGCCGCTCCAGAGTGCGGAGGCTACGAACGCCATGCCAACCCACCAGGCGATCACCCGGCTCAACCCGGCCGACTTGCGCCCCGCGATCGTCAAAAACTCCCACAGCCCCATGGCTGCCAGACTGGCGGCGACGATGACATATACCGCCAACGATGCCGCCAGCACGATCCAGGCAACGATCAGCGTGAGCGCAATCGCCGTCACGACCCGCTTACCGTCCAAACCGACGCTCCCGTTGACGATAGGCGGCGATCGCCGCCGACAGATGCTGCGCACGGAAATCCGGCCAGAGCACCGGCGTGACGTACAGCTCGGTGTACGACAACTGCCACAGCAGAAAATTGCTTAGCCGCATCTCGCCGCTGGTACGAATCAACAGATCCGGATCCGGCAAGCCGGCCGTGTCGAGATGGCGCTCGATCAATCGCTCCGTCACCTGCTCTGGCCGATACCGCCGATCGCGCACTCCCTCGGCGATCCGCCGCACCGCCCCGACGATCTCCGACCGCGCCCCATAGCTGAGCGCCAGATTCAGCACTAGCCCCGAGTTGCGCCGCGTGGTAGCGATCGATCGCTGCAGCACCGCCTGCGCGCTCTGCGGCAACCGCCACGTCTGCCCGATCACACTCAGCCGGACGTTGTTCCGCATCAGCAACGGCAGCTCCTGCTCCAGATACAGCTCAAGCAGCCGCATCAATGCCTTCACCTCAACGCGCGGCCGCTGCCAGTTCTCGTGGGAAAACGCGTACAGCGTCAGCACCTGCACCCCGCGACGGCTGCACGCCTTGACGATCGAACGGATCGCCGCGATACCGGCCTGATGCCCCATGATCCGCGGCAGCCCCCGCTCCTTCGCCCAACGACCGTTGCCATCCATGATGATGGCGATATGACGCGGCAACACGCTCCGGCTGCCCATCGATCATCCACAAACGCTAATACGTGATCGCTTCTTGAGGTCTACCATTTGTTTTACCGTAATACGTAATAGATTTTAATCCTATCAACATGTGCTCAACATAATCGTACTTCTTCTCAATATCATCCATTTTAGCCGCTACATCTTTCAGCTCAGGCAATATGACACGCACATAACCTGCGCCGGACGTAGCGACAAAAGTCAAAAACGCTCCGCCGGTTATCAAGAGTAACTCAGTATCGTCCCGGCTTGCCCATAAATACTGATCGCCAACTTTTGTAATAACGCACTCCGCTCCTACTGCTCTGTCTTTCTCAAGGATCTCAACTGCTCGCTCGTCGCCACCCTCGCTAATCTTAACAAGAGGGACTCCCGAGAAAACCACCTCTTCCGCTACTTGAGGAAATCCTTGACCCGGATAAACGATAACCAGCAGTAGAACCGGAATGAAGATTCTTTTGAGCATTCGTCACCATCTCTGACTTACACTGCACTTCGATGTTGTGCAGCATCCACAACCGCCCAAGTAAAACGGGGGATCACGTCGATCCGAGATCCCCCGTCCATACTCATCACCCCAACGACACGGCCCGCCAGCCCACGCCCTGATGGGCTGACTGCACTATCACACCGATGCATCGATAGAGCGACAGCGCTCTTGACGCAACCGCCCGCCGATCCGCGACTGCTACTTAATGTACTGATCGCCCGCCTCCGCGGCCTCCTGCGCCACCGGCTCCGTCTCCAATCCCGCCTCAGCCTTCAGCTGACCCAGCTCCTTTGGCAGGATGACGATCTCGACGCGCCGGTTCTTCTGACGCCCCTCGCGCGTGTCATTGGATGTCACCGGCTTGTACTCTCCGTACCCGGTGGAGTGCACCAGATCCGGCTGAATCCCCTTCTCATCCACAAGATAGTGCAGCACACTGGTGGAACGGGCCGTGGAGAGCTCCCAGTTGGATTTCCATCCGGAGCGCTTGATTGGCTCGTTGTCCGTGTGCCCTTCGATGGCGATCCGTCGATCCGGCGTGACATCAGTCAAGACCTGCGCCACCTTGTCGAGCACAGGGTACGCTTCCGGACGAATCTTGACCTTGCCGGAATCGAAGAGCACCTCGGCGACAAACGTGATGACCACCCCGCGCTCATCCATGCCGACCTTGACCTGGTCGTCGTCAATCTCCTTGCGTAGCGCGCGGCGCAACTGCTCCATCGCCTCATCGAGCTTCGCCTGCTCCTGCTCCCGCAGCTGCCGCTCGCGCTCCAGATCCTCCGACAGATTGGCGATCCGCTCCAGGTCGCTTGGCAACCGCTTGTGCAAATGCACCGCGCACCCGGCAGATCCAACGAGAGATCCGACGATACCGACAACCACCACTCCATACCACCACCGCGACCGTATCCCCGCGCCCATCGCCAATCCCTCCTTGCCCAACCCAACCGCACACTGTGAGCCACTCACACTCACCACCACACTCCGAAAAGTGTGGTCATCTTAGCACGCCGATTTTTGACCCGTCAAGCCGCGAGACCATCCCAGTCAGCGATCACTGCCGCAAGACGACATGTGGCGTTCGACATTCGACCTTTAAACCCAAGCCACAAGTCACCATGCCACCACCCGTCACTGAAGCTGGCAACTGAATGCGAGAGTTCCAGCGAAAGTTGTAGGTCAAAAGTCGAGCGTTAGAAGCCGCACTATTCTGTTCTTGCTTGCGTCTTGAATCTTGCGTCTGATGTAGAGTTACTTGAGTCTTGCGGCTTGAGTCTTGCGTCCGAGCTTCACGTTGCCAGCGGGGTTGCGCGGGAAATAGCCTCGATTGGTAGCAGTGGTCGCCCGCTTCATCACCGGCTCCCGCTTCTGAGCGGATACCAAGCGATGACGAAACGCCGCTCTGGCTCGCGCATCACCAATATACGCCATCCACTCCACCTGACTGCGAGGCACCTGCACAGGAACGCCATCCGCGCCGACGACCATGACCGAGCGATCGCTCTGATCGATGATGTAGCCGGTGAGCTCTTCCCCGCTCCGCAGCCGCACGGTATCAGCCGTAGCCAGCGGTGCCCACCCCAACAGCCCCAGCGCGATCACCATCCAACCAGCGCTCCGCCACCAGCTCCACCAGCATCCGACAAGACCAACCGCAAGTCTGCAGCGCGTTACCGTCAAAACGCCGCTCCATCGCTTGAGGACCACGGGACACCCGACACCGCGCCCTCCGCCACCGCCTTCAACGGCTCCAGCACGCGCGCCGTCACGAAGATCAGCAGATTCCGCCGCTCCACCGTCTCCGTCTCTTTGCGGAACAACGCTCCCAGCACCGGGATACTCCCCAGCACCGGTACTTTGGTTTTGATGTTCGAACGGATTTCCTTGATCAACCCGCCCAACACGACCGTCTCGCCATCTTTGACGACCACGCTGGTGCTCAATGACCGCGTGGTAAATCGCGGAATACTGACCCCACCTGAGTAGGTGAAGAACGTCCCGGCATGCTCGCTGACCTCAGGCACCAGCGCCAGCGTGATCGACCGGCCATCATGCCCGACGTTCGGCGTCACCTTGAGAATGATGCCGACGTTCCGCGTGATGAAATCCTTCGGCGCGTTGACGAACTCCGTCTCGCTGGCATCATCGAAATCGCCGTCGCCATTGACGTCAAACTGTACCAACGTCACCTCGTAGCGCGTTGGATAGATAAACTCATCGACGACTTCGATCGTCGCCTCCTGGTTGTTCAACGTGGTGATCTTGGGGGCGGAGAGCGTCTTGCCCTGTTCGGTCTCTTCGAGGGCATGGAGGACAGCGGTGAACTGGGGGCGGGTGAGGATCCCCTGGTAGGTCAGGTTGAAACCTTCGCTCTGGCGGGCGGCGTCGGTGAAGGCGGTACCGCTGCCGCCGGTGATCTGGGTCTGCGCCTGGCCGCGCTCCTTGTTGAGCTTCAAGGGGGAGTCGAGCTGCCAGTCGATGCCCAGTTCGCTCAAGTCTTCCACCGTGACTTCGATGAAGCGGGCTTCGATCAGGACCTGGACGGGGGTGATGTCGATCGCGTAGAGCAATTCCTCCAAGACCCGCAGGTTGGCGGGGGTGTTGGTGGCGATCAAGGCGCCGGAGCGTTCATCCAGGACGAGTTTGGCGCCGTTGGCTGGCGGGAGGGCTTCCTCCAGCACATCCTTGATCGTCGTGATCTCGCTGATCGTCCGGCCGTTGCCCAGGCCTTCGGTCGTGGCGGTGCCCCCGTCGAACTTGGCGAACATCCCTTGGCCTTGGTTCAAGAAATAGACCCGGGTCTCCACCGGTTCCTGGGCGGCTTCGGCGGTGGTGGTGAGCCAGATGGCATTCGGCTCCACCCGCCACGTCACATCCAGTTGCTTGCAAAGATATTTCAGAGCGCTGCGGAGCGGCAGATTATTGAAGAAGAGCGTCACTTTCTGCGACGCCTGACGGGCTCCATCCGACAACACAATGTTGACCCCCGCGGCATCCGCCAGATAGTCAAACGCCGCAGCCGGCTCCACATCGCGAAAATCAGCGCTGACGGGAGTGTCGAGCCGCTGGTAGATCGCCGGCGGCGTGACCATCGGCATGATCGTGGCTCGACGATCATCGTAGGGTAGCGAGCGATCCTCGGCATCGGGCGCAAGGATCGATGACGGCGCATCGGCAGCCGTCCCGGTCCGGCCCGTCTCCGCCGCTTCTGCTAATGCCACACCGAGTCGTAGGTCGCAGGTCGCAGGTCGCACAAACCATGAGCCATTTCCTGAAACCGATACACTGAGCATCGCCACAAAGAGTGTGGCGGCGCAGATGATCGCACCCCTACTGTGATCCCGGCAGAACAGCAAAGGCGGAGTTCGCAGCTTAGAGCTCGTGGGTTGACACGCAGCGTCTACGACCAGCGACCTGCGACCTGCGACGGCATTCCTCCGCATTCCGCATTCCGCATTCCGCATTCCGTGCACCAGCCCAGTCGTCACAGCTCCTGCCCCTGCGGCTCCAGTACCACCCCATGAGCGGACGAATCGACCGACGCACTAGCGACCTGCGACGACTGCAGAATTTGCGCCGTGACGAAGATCAGCAAGTTCCGCTGCGTCACCGACTCCGTGTGTTTGCGAAAGAGAGCGCCGATCCCCGGCAGATTGCCAAGCACCGGTATTTTGGTCATGGTGTCGGATCGCGTCTCACGAATCAACCCACCCAACACCGCCGTTTGCCCATTCTCCAGCACAACATTGGTGCTGAGATTGCGCGACGTGAAACGCGGCACAAATACCTGACCTGAGTACTCATCGACCGACAGCAGCTCACTAATCTCCGGCACCAGCGCCAGATTGATCAACCGATTGTCGCGCCCGACGCTTGGCGTCACACGCAACAGAATCCCAAGATCCCGTGTCTGAAAGTCCTGCGGCAGATTGACGAAGCGCGTTTCCCTAACATTGCTCAACGTGTCCGACGCGTCGCCGTCCCCATTGACATCGCGCCCCACATCCGCCTCATCGACCGATGCCACCGTATCATCCGTATCGCCATCGTCGTTCAAATCCTCCCGCACCACGGAGACTTCATACCGCGCCGGATAAGCGTAACCATCCACCACCTTGATCGTCGCCTCCTGGTTGTTCAACGTGGTGATCTTGGGGGCGGAGAGCGTCTTGCCCTGTTCGGTCTCTTCGAGGGCATGGAGGACAGCGGTGAACTGGGGGCGGGTGAGGATCCCCTGGTAGGTCAGGTTGAAACCTTCGCTCTGGCGGGCGGCGTCGGTGAAGGCGGTACCGCTGCCGCCGGTGATCTGGGTCTGCGCCTGGCCGCGCTCCTTGTTGAGCTTCAAGGGGGAGTCGAGCTGCCAGTCGATGCCCAGTTCGCTCAAGTCTTCCACCGTGACTTCGATGAAGCGGGCTTCGATCAGGACCTGGACGGGGGTGATGTCGATCGCGTAGAGCAATTCCTCCAAGACCCGCAGGTTGGCGGGGGTGTTGGTGGCGATCAAGGCGCCGGAGCGTTCATCCAGGACGAGTTTGGCGCCGTTGGCTGGCGGGAGGGCTTCCTCCAGCACATCCTTGATCGTCGTGATCTCGCTGATCGTCCGGCCGTTGCCCAGGCCTTCGGTCGTGGCGGTGCCCCCGTCGAACTTGGCGAACATCCCTTGGCCTTGGTTCAAGAAATAGACCCGGGTCTCCACCGGTTCCTGGGCGGCTTCGGCGGTGGTGGTGAGCCAGATGGCATCTTCCTCCACACGATAGGCGAGCTGATGCGTCTTGGCGATGTACGACAGCACGTCACTGAACGGCATGTCGCCTACCTGCAGCGTCAACGCCCGGTCCTCTTGCACCACGGTCGTCGAGGGAATGATGTTCACTCCAGACGTTTGCGACAGAAACCGCAGCACGTCGACCAGCGCCACATTGTCGAGGTCCATCGTGACCGGCTGCAGCAGCGCTTCGCCTATCGAGGAGGATGATTTCCGGCTGGTCGGTAGCGGGGCTGACGACTCCTGAGCGGGCGGCGAGATCCCGTAACGGAACTCCGGCAACATCTTCTTCCGCTGCACATCGAGCAACAACTCCCGATCCTCGATCGCCTCCTGCCGCTTCAGACGGTCCGCCTCAGACTCCAGCTCCGCCCCCCTGACACGATCCCGCCCCTCCTGCATCTCCTCATCGTACGGATCGATCGCCAGCGCCATGTCGTATCGAGCGATCGCCTCCTCATACCGATGCGCCTCCTGCAACGCTCTCGCTTCCCTCACCAGCGCTTCGATCTGTGCGTCCGCCGACGTCTCCGTTGACAAGGATGCTTTCTTCCCGCTTCCATCACGAGCTCGACGACGCGCCTCCTGTGCCGAAACCTCCCTGGCTCTGACCAACGCCTCATGCGCCTGCCGCTCCCGCTGCCGCACCAGCTGCGCCTCCGCCTGCTCATGCCAGCGGCGCGCCTTGGCGTGACCAGCGTCGATCAGCAACAACTTCTGCGCGAGCGTTATCACTTCGCCATGCGCACCAGCCCGTCGCGCCGCCTGCATCGCCGACTCCAACTCCTTGACCTTGGCGCGACGCGCCTGCTCTTCGCGCTCTCCCTCGTTCACACGCTCCGTTGATACCGCCGATGATCCTGGCTCCTGAGAGACCGCCACCGATTCATCGGAACCACCAGACCGCACCCCTCTTGTCTTCTGAACAATCAATTCCATGTACAGCGCAGCCCATGGATTCGTCGGATCGCGCCGCAGCACCGACTGAAAGATCGGCCGCGCAGCATCATACTGTCCCGCCTCGTACAACCCTTTGGCTCGACGATAATCCACCTCCACGCTGGACGCATCGCTGGACGAGCTACCATCGGACTCGACACTCGAGACACGAGGCTCAGCTCCCTGGCCACGCGCTTCGGAGTCCGAAGTCGCTTCCCCCTGCCCTTCCGTCGCCCCCGCAGGAACGACACTCACCCACAATGCCAGCAGCACCATCGCCGCCCATGTCACGCACGACGCACGACGAACGACGAACGACGGTTTCTGTCTCATGGCGTCTCCATCGCACGACCCACCGTCACCACGCGATCCCCCTGCTTCAGCAACACCTCATGCTCCCGAATCTCAGCCAATGTGAAGCCATCGACCGGATCACCCAACCGGCTGAAGAAGACCTTCTTCGAGATCGTCTCCTCAAGCACCGCCACCTGCTGCATCCCGACCTGCGCCGTGCCGCGGAAGATCCAACGCGTCTCTCGCGGCGCAACCGCCGTCCGTGCAACCCCATGCCCGACCGCCTCCTTGACCGGCGCGAACGGATTCCGCGCCAGCAAACGATCGTAACGCGACAGCGGCATGCTGTACTCGACCTGTTGCGCTGATGCCGACGCCTGATGTCCCTGCGTCAACTCGCCAATCTGCCGCTGGGAGAGTTGGCGGATCGGCGCCATCGCATCCTCGACCCGGCCAGGAACGAACAGCTGCTTGATCGCCCACCCCACCAACACCGCTGACAACGCCCAACACCACCATCGCCCCTTCGGCATGATGTCACGCGCCGTCGCTCGACGCCGCCCGCTCCACCATCACCGTGCTGGCCACGACATCCACATCGACCGCGTCATCCGAATGCCGCGTCACCTTGATCTCGCGCACCACGACGAGCGGCCCGACTGCCTGCAACTCATGCAGCCCACGCACCAGCGTCTCCGATGAGCATTGCAGACTCACCTGCAGCGGCAGCTCGACATGACGCACATCGCCGGCCACCACCGTCTTGGCATCCAGCGGCTTCACCAACAGCACCTGCGACGCCCCCAGTTTAACGAATGTCCCCACCACCCGCTCGAGCAACTCCACCTGCCGTAGCCGCACATGCGTCTGATCCGCCGCCGGCAGATCCTCGCTGAATCCGAGATACTCCGGCAGCACGGTGCCCGCGGTCCCGGCTTGACGACGTAGCGCCGTCGTCACCCGATGCAACTGCTCGACCACATACAACCCCTGTTCTTCCGACGAGGCATCCGGCAGACCGGTCGGCGCAGGATCGATCAACCCCACCAATGCGTCGTAGGCAGCCGACCGCTCCTGAATCTGCGTGGTCAGCCAATCCAACTCCCCCGCCGCCGGCAACGATGGATTCTCCTTGGCGAACTGCTGCAGCGTCCGCTGTCTCTGCTGGAGAGCAGCACCGAGCGCCGCGCTCCGGCGATCCTGCACCACAAAGACCCCCGTCAATACGATCGCTGCCGCCACCACCGCACCCCATTGCCTCACGACGACTCCGCCGATCCCACAACGCGCACGCTCACAGTAAACACCACAACCTCGCCACGACCATCTGCCGTGAGCTCCACCGAAGAGGCGACCGGCTTGACATCCTGGAACGCCGGACTCGCCTTCAGCCGACTCAAGAATGTATTGACCGCCTGATAATCCGGCGCCTTGCCGGTCAATGTCGCCTCACCGGCAGCGGTACGACCCAGTGGATTGTTGACAACCACCTGCTCCAACCACGTCTGCGGCTCCATGCCGTTCTCCACTTCCGCGAGCAGATCCAATACCGTCGACCGGCGGGCGACCAATCCCTGCAGCATGCCCAATCGATCATCCAACACAGCCAGCTGCCCCTCGACTCGCTTCAGCTTCGGCCCAAGCGTGCGATACATATCGACGAGTCGATCCATCTGCTCGAGCTGTGTCTGTCGTTCACGAATCATCCGATGCGACGTCACTATCGTCGAGAGCACCAGTAACCACGCCGCCAGCGAGACTACGGTCACCGCGCGCAACCGCTCCTGCCGTCCCACCGTCGCCTCCCGCGACCGCCGTAACAGATTGATCGACAGCGGTGGCGTATCCAACGACTGCCACGCCAAGCCGCAAGCGATGGTGTAAGCCTCCGGAGTCTCCAGTGTCACCCCGCCATGCTCGAACGACTCCATCGGATCAAGCCGATGCACCGCCAGTTGCAACGCAGCACTCAGATGATCCCGCAGGAACTCGAGCGACACGCCACGACCACTCAACAGCACTTCATCGGGCGACACCGCCGCTTGAAACCGGTAGACATCCACCGCCCGCTTGATCTCCTCGACCAACTCGGCGGCATCCGCCTGGCCATCGCCGAATCCGATCGGCAGGCTCCGTACCCACAGCACCGGCTCCTTGTCGAGACGCACCAGCACCAGATCTGAACTCTCGCGTCCGATATCGATCAACAACTGCACCCGCCCCTCACCCAACAGCCGCTTGCCCATCGCCGCACAGTTGTAGAGCGCCACGGACGAAAGCGTCACTCCTTCCACGCGCCAACCCGCCGCCCGAGCAGCAGCCACCGGACCTTCCAACAGATTCCGCTTGACCGCCGCTACCAGCACCTGGTGTTGCGTCGCCGTATGAGCCATATGGCCCATCGGAGACCAATCCCACTCCACATCCGCCAGGTCAAACGGGGTCTGCTGCTGCAACTCAAACCGGATCGCCTGCTCCATCTTATCTTTCTTTGTAGCAAGTAGTTGCAGCGTCCTGACAAATGCCGCGCTGCCACCGATCCCTAGCACCGCCCGCTTTGATTTGACACCGCCCTTGGCTGCGAGCGCTTGGAATCCAGTTTGTAGATTCGTTTCATCGACCGGCTCCGATCGACAAGAAAGCACCCGATATTTGCCACCCTCTACCGACAGCTCGGCCATCTGTAACTCATTGTCTCTCAGTATAATACCAACAGACGTCTTCATGCTATCGCCCCATCAGCTGTCGTAGCTGACCAATGACCGTCTGGTCATACTGACGCCAGCCGTTCAGCCGATTCCGTTGAGCTTGTGGGATTAAACCGCGCTTCTCGTACCTAAGGAGGGTGCGTTTGGAGATACCGAGGAATTTGGCAGTCTCGGCGGTAGAGTAGAACTTGACCGGTTCAGCCAGGTTCCGCATGCTGAACTGATTATACGGCAACAGGTTAAATCTGTCAACAGTTGTCTATGGTTGTCTATAGGATAAAGTGCTTTCACCCACAACATTCCGAAAGGACCACGCCCCCACGAGGCACCGAAGTCCGCCAACGATCTCTGGCAGACGAGAGGACACTTCAGGTTACAATCCGCAATCCGCATTCGCATTACTCCTGACGCCAGTACTTCACCGGTTGCTCTGGCGCCACAGGCTGCGCCACCCCATCGCCAGCCACCACGGTCCACGTCCGCTGAGCTGGCGTCGGGTCCTCCTCATCCGGCTCAATCACACCGCTGCCATCGGCATCGGCAGCTGACTTCACCGTGAAGTAGTGGTTGCCGGAAGTCAAGCCGCTGCGCGCGGCGGACGCGGTGGACGACCAGGCGCCAGGCCACGGCTCATCGTCAAAACGATACTGATAGACCGCCGCGAGATCCGACGACTGGAAAGTAAATGTCGCATCCGCTTCAGCCACCACGCCGCTCGGGCCACCGGTAATCCACGTCTCCGGCGCATCGATCGCCAGCTGAATCGTATCGCTCGCCACATCCGACACGTTGCCCGCCGCATCGAGCAGCCGGATATAGACGATCCGCGCACCATCCACCGGCTGCAGCGCCCAGTCCGCCACCACCCCACGCACCGACTCCCACGTAGTCGGCTCGGAGCCATCATCGTTCCACACGCGCATGCTGACGACACCGGACGTTGCGTCCTCCGCACCGACCGTCAGCGTCACATAGATTGTGTTGGTTTCCGTCTCGCCTTCGAGATCGCCGTCGAATCGCGCGTTGATCACGACCGTGCCGTTCGGCTTGACGGTGTCGATCATAAACGACCAAATCAACGGCGTGATGGCGTTGCCTACGGCGTCCGCTCCATCAACACGCACCGTGGTCTGCCCATCCGAGAGACGCGCCGACGGCGCGTAGAGGAAACGACCGGACTGCGGATCGAACTGCGCTGACACCGATCGACCATCCAGCGTCATCCGCAACGCGTTCGGATCCACACCACTATACGCATCCAGCAACGTCACTTCGATCGACGGCTGGTTCTCGCTGAGGATCGCGCCATTGGTCGGCGACAAACCACTGGTAGCCGGTGGCTGAGTATCCACCCAGAGCTCGAACGACTTCGGGTTTCCCCAGTTGCTGGCGGTATTCTGCGCCATCACGCTGAAGGTGTATCGCCCATCCAACATGCCGTCGGTCGGATACTGATACGATGTCTGCTGCGCATCGATGAGCTGATCGGGGATCGCATCGAGCGCGAAGCTGTAACCGACGACATCCAATCCGCCACCCGGCGTGCTCCAGTAGAAGAACGGGTCGTTGTCAACCTGCCACGTCTTCTCCACGATCGTCGCGCCCGTCACACTCGTCTTGGCCCGCAACCATTCGATATCATACTGGCGCACGGGAATCACACCGTCCGCCGCGACCGACGCGACGAATCCGCCGAGCACTTCGAACGCCGCGCTCGATGCCGGCAGCGTCGGTGGTGGTGCTGTCATCGTCTCACCGACCACGCTGACGGTGAACTGCATACTGCCACCTTGCACGCTCGATCCTCCGCCAAACACCCCACCACTCTCCAACGTGAATCGCTCACTCCTTGAAGTCTCCGCGTTCACCTCAGGCGTAACAGCAAACCGAACGCACACGGCCAATATACCGATAACCGCCCACGATATTCTGATAGCGGGAAAAGGGACCGTTGCATCGTACGTCGTTCGTCGTACGTCGTTCGTCAGATCGCTCAGGAACTTGCCCGGATGACCATACGAACGACGATTCACGCTTGACGAACGATGGGTTTCAGTCATCGCTCGATCACCGTGCGGACTTTCTGCTGCGCCACGACACGTCCGCCACGCACTGCCTGAGCGACGGCCACCACTTCATAGATGTTGGAGCGCACCGTAACCAGATTGACCAACGCGGCAAATCGGCGCTCCGCCTGATCTTCCAGCCGGCGATCATCCGAACCTCCATCGCCGCTGCCCAATGCCCCCAACGCCCCCGACAGAAGGAGATCACCGATCCGCTCATACGGACGACCCGCGATGATGGCCTCGGCCATCGCTGCATCAACACCCGGCAGCGCCTGCAGCACCTCCGCCAGCGCCGTGTTCACGTTGATGCGTCCGACCGACACCAGCTGTGGATCGAGCTGCACGAAATCAGCATGCGCCGTGCCGGTCAGCGATCCATTCTTGATCCTGGCAGCCAACGTCTGCGACGGTGCACTCTGCGCCGTGCCGGTGCCGATCTCGACCGTGCCATACATCGCCATGCCGCTCGGTCCCGGCTCCAGCACCGGCGAGAACGACGACCACGATCCGTCGGCACGCTGCACCGCCACGCGAATCCCCTCCGATTGTCTGCCCGACACGCGCAGCGTATAGACGCCGTTGACGATTCCCGAACGCTGATCCCACGCCCACGTTCCCTCGCTGTCCGTCGTCGTGCTGACGAACCATGCCGTCTGTGGCGGCGCGCGATCCTGCTCCTGCCACCCCTCCGCCTGCGATGAGGCGGCGCGCTCCAGGTCGAGGCGCACGCCGAAGACCGTCGCGACGTCAGCCAGCTTGGCGATCGCGTCGGGCCCGGCCGTCCGCCACGGCTCGCCGGTACCGACCTGACCGACTTCCCCAATGCTGGCCACCGGACCGCTTCGCACGATCACTTCATCCTGACCATGCACGATCTCTTCCTCGCCGATCTGCTCGCGCATCCCGGCATTGTCATTCGGACGCCCGGGCGTCCCACCAACCTCGCTGCCATACCACCCGTCACCCACACCGTTACCATTGCCGTCTGAAACCGCCGTCGGGTCGGCTTTCTCCAACGCCTGATTCTCCGCCACCTGAGCGGTCAGATACTCTGCAACATCAACGATATTGCCCGATGCATCCCGCAGCACGATGAAGTCCTCGCCCGCACGCGGCGCATCCCGCAGTAGATCGGCCTCCGGCGTCACACTCTTCTCGAAATCGAGCTGGACGACGTTGGTGCCACCACCCCACCGCTCCCGCACTGAGATCCCGTTGGACGACAACCCATCCGCTTGATCATCGGCGTCGGGCGCCAACACCAGATATCCCCTCGGCTCGATCTGCGTGCCGAGCGGAATGCGCGCCGGCCACCCGACCGATCCCGTCCCCTGCAGCTGCCAGCCGCCGAGATCCACCGCACGATCACCGAGGTTGAACAACTCCACATACTCGACGTCGGGCTGCTGGCTGAGCACGATCGACTTGAAGATGCAGGTCCCGTTGAGCAGATTATTCTGAATCTTCACCGTCAGCGTGCCGCCGCTCACCGTCACGGACGGACGCACTGTCCAGCGGTCGCCGTCGCGCACATCGTTCTGCCGAATGCCGCTGACCGTCACATCACCGATCGTCAACCCATCCCCGCCGTAGAACCGCAGATAGTACTGGCCGTCCGGCACATCGACCCACGTAAAATCCCCTTCTCCTTGTACGCCCCCACTCGCCGTCGCGTTACGGTACGCCTCGTCCTGCCAGACCCAATCCCCGCCAGGTTGTTGCAACTGACTCGCCGAGCGGTTGACCTGCGGCGATACGAACGTCTCGGTGATCCGCACCGTCTCCGCGCCACGCACAAAGACCACGGGAAGCCCCACGCCTCCGCTGATCGGGATCAACTCCACAGTGCTGAACCGGCAGGATCCCTCCGACCCCTGCAGCGATGGGCTCGCCACCTCGACTCGCAGGACTCCCTGACCATCCGTCGGTGCATCATCCGCCACCGTCACCGGCTGCGGGAAATACGAAGCGTCCGGCAATACACCGGAGGCGATGCCGCCGATGGTCACAGCGCCCACCGATACCTCAGAGTCACCGCCGTACACCGCCAGGTAATAACTGCCGACCGGCACGCCGCTCCAATTCCATACGCCCGCCTCCGACCCCGGCTGATGATTCTCGTAAGCACCCTGCAACAGCGATGGCGACCATCCGCCTGGCTGCACCGATGCCGCGAAAGCACTCAGCATCAGCGACTTCTTCGCTACCAGACTCTGCGTCAGATCGGCATCCACCCAGTCGGCGATGTTGGCCGCCAGCGACCAGGGCTCGGTGACGCCACCGGCGATGAGCGCCGCCAACACATCATCCGCCGAGGCGACGTTGAGATTCCACTGGTTGATCCAGCGCGTGACATCACCCGATGCGCTGGGGTAGATTGACAGATCGCGCGAATGCGCCGTCAGATGCTGCCGCATCGCCTCAAACGCCGTATCATCGATCGACACGGCCGTCCGCACGGCGTCGACCGTCAGCCACGGCTGATCATCCCCCAGCGGCCACCAGAGATGAAACTCGTCCGGCTCGTCAACGCCCTCTTGTGACTCATCCACCTGCCCATCGGCGTCGTTGTCAATCCCATCACCGGTAAGCACCGCGTTGTCACCATCATCGTCGACACTAGCAGCACCGGGCCGACCATCCGCTCCGTAGCGACCATTCATCACGGCATCGGCCACGCTCGCAGCATCCGATACGACGCCCGTTGCGCCAAGAAACACCGCCAGGTCCACGTCGAATGTCGTCCATCCCTGCACCACACCGAGCGACTGTGCGGTGCGACGTCCGGCGCTGTTGACGTTGACCTTGCTCGCTTCATCGCGGATCATCACCGCGTAGCGCCAACTCGTCGCACTGCTCTCCGATGGAATCGACACCGGTATCCACCGGGCGTCCGGCGCGCCATCATCGTCGAGATCCACATCGCCGCCCCGGAAGAGGGTCGCCCACGACTCATCGTAGCCGTCATAGCCGTTGCGCCACCGATCCTGCTGCAACGCCAGCCGCGCGTGCGCCACCGCCGCCTCGGCCAGAGGCCGCGTGCGCACCGTCTCCAGGAAATTCGACGCCGCCCGCTGTTCCATCCGCATCCAGAACGCGAACGACGTCGCCATGATCCCCACGATCGCCAGTACGCTGACTACCAGCACCAGCGCGATTCCTCGTGACGAAGACCGACGGCAACACGTGACAGGTGACGGGTGACGAGTGACCGCAGAAGCGTGACAGGTGACGGCAGGTCTGTGACGAGTGGTTGGTGATGGGTGACGTGTCACTTGTCCCCTGTCACTTGTCACCGTCTTCACGATGCTGTCCTCAACTGCACGACGGTCACGTAGGTTTGCGACGTGCCACCGCTCGAGAGACCGACGGTCACCTCTACGGCCTTCGGCAACGTACCGGTATCAGCCGAATCCCACGACGGATACCACGCGTCGCCATCGGAATACTGAAACGCCAACGCACTCACGCCCGTCGCCAACGCCTCCGACTCACCGGTATCAAAGTCGAAATCGGGATTTGCCTCATAGTGCGTGAGGAGCGTCTCCCCCTCCTGCCAGAACCCGGCTTCCACCAGATCCGATCGCCCCGACTTCGGCGTCACCGTCACAAAGTAGACGGCGGTCTCCGTCCCCTCAAACCGCACAGTACCCCACGATGTCGACACGGTAGCTGCGAGCTGTCGCCCGATCTGCTCGGCAATTCCCCGCGCCCGCTGCATCAGATCGGTCTGCGTCTCGCCGCGACGCCACGCCTGCGATGCCCCGCGAAAGATCGCCAGCGCACTGAGCATGACGACCGACAGAATCGCCAGCGCGATGAGCACTTCCACCAGCGTAAAACCGGACGGAGGACGCGAGAACGAGACGGGAGACGTGGGCAGCCGCCCAGCACAGTGGGCAGACGGAAGACGTAGGTTACACACTGCCCATTGTCCGTTTACCACCCCGCACTGTCTGTCGTCCGCCATCCGTCTGCCCACTACCTCAGCCCACTATCACCGTCTTCGCTTGATGCCTTCCAGCCCTATGTCTGCCGACTGCCCCGCCTACTACCTTACGTCGTTCGTCGACTCTTAACGCGCCACATACGTGACAAATATCTCCTGTTGCGCGGCTCCCTGCTCTTCCCAGGAGAACGTCAGATCGATGCGCCGCACTGCAGCCGACGAATCCACCCCGTCCAGCGATGGCTCGGTGATCGCGATGTCGTAGCGATACCGACCCTCCTGTCCTGATAGCTCGACCCGCGGCGGATCGGCCGTCATGCCGTCGTATCCGGCCACCTGCACCTGCTCCAGCACCCGCCCCGCCGCGATCGCCACTTCCGTGGAGGCCGTCGACCGCCGTCCCGCCTTTATGCCCACCGGGAACATCGCCAGCGTTGCCAACAGCCCAACCGAGAGAATCACCATCGCGATGACGACCTCCACCAACGTAAAACCCGACGGAGGACGCGAGAACGAGACGGGAGACGTGGGCAGCCGCCCAGCACAGTGGGCAGACGGAAGACGTAGGTTACACACTGCCCATTGTCCGTCTACCGCCACGCCCTGTCTGTCATCCGCCATCCGTCTGCCTACTACTTTCCGTACACTCGTCACGTCGTCCGTCCGCTTTTCATCCAATGAGCTTCGCCAGACTGAACATCGGCAGGAACATCGAGATCACGATGAACCCAACCACCAACCCGAGGAACACGATCAAGAGCGGCTCCAGCAACGCCGTCAATCCGCCCACCGCAATGTCAACTTCCTCTTCGAAATTGTCCCCGATCTTGATGAGCATCTTGTCGAGCGCCCCAGTCTCCTCCCCGACCGCCACCATCCGCACCACGATCGGCTCAAACACCTTGCTCGCCTCCAACGGCCCCGCCACGGAGCTCCCTTCCTTCAATCCCTGCCGCACCTGCTCCAGCGCCCGACGTATCACAAGATTCCCCACCGTCTCCTGCACCACGTCGATCGCCTTGAGGATCGGCACGCCACTGGACAGCAGCGTGCCGAGCGTCTTGGCGAAACGAGCCACCGCTACCTGATGCACCAGCCGCCCGACGACTGGTGCCCGCAACACCAGCCGGTCCGCTACAAATCGCACCGAGGGCACTTTGAGCGCCGCCCGCGCGCCGAACGCCATCGCCACCAACGCCACGGCCATCACCATCCACCATTGGCGGATCGCGGTGCTCATCACGATCAGAACCTGCGTCGGCAGCGGCAACGACCCGCCCAACTCGCCGAACATCTTGACGAACGTCGGGACGACAAACGCCATGAGAATCACCAAGACCGATACGGCGATCCCCATGACGAAGAGCGGATACATCAGCGCCGAGCGAACGCGATTGCGGAACCGCTCCTGTTTCTCAAGGAATTCCGACAGCCGCTTCAGGATCTCGTCAAGCAAACCGCCCAGCTCACCAGCCCGCACCATGTTGACGAAGAGGGGCGGGAACACGCCAGGGTAGCGGGAGAGCGCCTCCGAGAGCGTCGTTCCACCCTCCACCTCGGCCGCCACCTTGCCGACCGTCTCGCGCAACGCTCCCGGCTCCAGCTGCTCGTACAACGTGTAGAGACTCTTGACCAGCGGTAGCCCGGCCTCGATCAACGTCGCCAGCTGACGCGTAAAGTAGACGACCTGCTTCGGCTTGGGGCGCGCACCCCAGCTCGCCATCCATGCCGTCGTCTTGATATTGATTGCAGATCCCATCTTAGACCACCCGATGCTCAGACACGAAATCCCTCGATCGCCTCAACCCCTCGCCTTCACCATAACCGAGTGACATCGAACGCCGAATTCCCTGACCATCCGCACCGCTTCACCCCAACCTACCAAGGGGTCAGACCTCTCACATCAGCCAGGCTTCCCAGCCTGAGGTCAGACCCCGCGATCTAACAAATCACGCTTCACGAACGACGAGTCGTTGAACAGCATCGAGCACCTCGTCGACGCGAATCTGGCGCAGACAGCTGATATGCTCGCACGTCGGACGATAACACGGGCTGCATGGCAGATGCTTGTACAACACCTGCACCACGGCACCGGCCGGTACATGACGCTGCGGGTCGGTCGGCCCGAAGAGCGCCACGACCGGTACGCCGACAGCCGTCGCCAGATGCAGCGGCGCGCTATCCGACGCGATCACCACAGCGCAGCGACGGAGCAACGCCGCCAGCTCGCCGAGCGTCGTCCGCCCCACAGCGTTGATCGGCCGACTCTGGGCCTGACGCAACAGCGCCTCAGCATCGCGCCGCTCCGGCTCAGCCCCCAGCAACACCGTCCGGATGCCGCGCGCAGCCAGCTGATCGCACACAAGGCCGAACCGATCCATCGGCCAGCGCTTCGTGCGCCACCGCTGGCTGCCACCGATATGCAATCCCACCAGCGTTTCATCGGGCCCCAGCCAGTTGCTCTCCAGCAACGCGGCGATCCGCGTCTCCTCCTCCGGCCGCACCCAGAACTCCAGATGACTCGCCTCGGGTCGGATCCCCATCCTCTCCAACAAACGGAACTGCTGCGCCACCGGCGACACGACGTTGCGCTCCAGTACCACCGGATGCGTGAGCAAGCCACTCAACCATCCGCGGCGAAACCCCAGGCGCACCGGCGCGCCGCTCAACCACGATAACCACCGACTCGACCGGTTGTTCTGCAGATCAATCACCACATCGAACGCCTGACGACGCAGCTGCGCCGCCACGCGCCAGAGCCCCGCCGCACCCGCATCTCTGCCGCAACGATCGTACGTCACCACCTCATCAATGTACGGGCAACGCAGCAACACCGGCGCGAACATCGGCGCCGTCAGCGCCGCGATGCGACCCGCCGGATATGCCTGTCGCAACGCCCGCCACGTTGGTGTCGCCAGCAGCACATCGCCGAGCGCGCTCAGCTTGACGACCAGCACGCGCCGGACCCGCACCGCCTCCTCATACACGCCGATCGTCGCCTCCACCATCTGCCGCAAACTGTACCGTTCCCCGACGAGACGGCGCCCCGCCTCCGCGTAGCCGCGCGCCTGCTCCGGCTGCCGCACCATCGCCGTGATCGCATCAGCCAGCTCATCGGGACGCCCCGGCGTGACAAGCAACCCCGTCCGCCCATGCTCGACCACATCCACCAAGCCGCCCACGCGCGTCGCCACCACCGGCACCCCGCATGCCCACGCCTCGATAACGCCGCGGCCAAACGCTTCGGGATACCGCGACGGCACCACCGCCAGATCGAGCGTCGGCAGCACCGTCTCAATGTCGCCGCGGGCGCCGACCAGCTCGACCACCCCCTCCAGATCGAGATCGCGGATCATCTCCCGCAACCGCTCGCGGTACGCCTCCTTTCCCGGCGCCGCGTCACCGATGATCAACGCCCGCACCTCCGGACACCGGTTGACCACCGTCACCATCGCCTTGATGAAATCACCATGCCCCTTGATCGGCGTCAACCGTCCGATGAGACCGATGGTGAAGCGACCCGAGACGCGAGCCACGAGACGCGAGTCTCGTGGCTGAGGTTTGAATTTCTCAAGGTCCACGCCGCGGGAGATCAGACGCAACCGTTCGTGCGGCACGCCGAAGGCCTCGCGCATATGTCGGCCGATCGTCTCCGACGGCACGATCACCAACTTCCCCCATCCCATCACGCGACTAATCGGATGCGGATGATAGACGCCGTGGCACGTCGTGATGAACGGCACTCCGGCGCGGCGCGCCGCCAACCAGCCGACGATCGCCGGCATGCGGGAGCGGGCGTGCACCACCTGCACATGCTCCTGCTTGATCAGCTGCACCAACTCCGGCACCTGCTGCAACAGCACCGTCAGCGACTTGGCGTGGATCGGCATCGTCACATGAGTCGCTCCAGCCCGCTCCAGCTCCGGCACCAGCCGCCCACCGTTGGAAACGACGATCGCCCGATGCCCGCGCTCCATCAGCCCGCGAGCGATCTCTACCGTGCCGCGCTCCACCCCACCGATATTCAGTTCAGGAAGGAGTTGTAGAATCGTCATCGGCAATCGCTCCACCACCCAGCCACCAATCCCCTACCCATCCTTACCGCCTCACCACAAACCATGCCAACTCCGTTATTCGTCGCTCGTATCTCGTGAAACGTCTCAAACCCCGTGAAGCACCAAACCTCCGTGAAGCGTCGTTCGTCATTCGTGAAGCGCCAAGAGGTGTTATTTTCACGCTTCACGCTTCACGCTTCACGCTTCACGCTTCACGCTTCACGCTTCACGCTTCACGCTATTTCACAATCCGGCGGGCGGCGGCGATCAACACCTCGGCATCGCGATGCGCTGTCCCGCTACTCGATCGCGTCCATTGCTGCTGCAATGCCTGCGCCACTGCCCCGGACTCCGTCACCACCAACCGCCCTTCGCGCACCAACCCATCCAAGAACTCCGACCGTTTGCGCGGCATGCCGCCATTCGTCTCGAGTGTAAACGCGACGACCGCGCGCCCGGACGCCGCCGCCTCCGACACCATCGACGTACTCTCCGCCGATACCACCACCACTCGGCTGTCGGCGATGAGCCCGGCTGCCGTGCCGTCCACCCGCTGCTCGTGCGCCAGCAGCAACCGCTGACACACCGGCTGCCCGCCCAACCGTTCACGCAGCAACCGCCCCACCGCCTCCGGCGTCCGCCGCGATGTCGTCACCGCCAGACTCGCGTCCAACCGGCGCGCCGCCTCCAGCAGTTGCTCCACCAACGCACCGGCGATCGTCACACTGAGCCGCTCATGCCGGGTATCACCGCCGATCAACACGCCAATCACTCGCTGCTGGTCAGGCGATACCAGCGGCGGATCAAACGCCACCAGATTCGGAGCCGTCGCCGTACGCACCACCTGCGACGCATCGGCGTACCGATCGTGCCGCGGCACAACCACCAGATCAAACCGATCCGCGCCAAACGGCCGCGGTGCCATCACCGCCACACGTTTTGCCAACGCGACACCGCCCGCCCACACCAGCGCCGGCACCGTTCCCGCGCCGCAGCCGATCATCACATCCGCCGCCGCCCCCTCCAGCGCGCGCCACGCCGGTCGCGTCATCGCCCACGCCCCGACCCGCGCCGCGCCCGGCAACCCCGCCCACACCCACGCTGTCCAGACGGCGCGCCGCCATCGGCTCCGGTACGCCACCTCCACCACCTGCTCTCGCGGCCGCCAGATGTCCGGATCGACCTCCAGCACCGGAAGCCGCGCCCGCTGCGCCTCGATCACAGCCCGCGCAACAGCTCGCGCCTGCTGCAAATGCCCCAGCTTGCCGTCGCTGACGATCAACACGCGCTCCACCGGCGCCGACTTCCATCGCTTGTGCAGCCAGAGCCATTGCTCCGGATGCTTCCGGACGACCACCTCCAGCGCCTGCGCGTAGCGTTGGCACAACGCCTGCACGTCCCGCCGCTCCTGTCGCGGCTTCCCCTCCGACATGGCCAGCGGCGGCTGCACCACAATCCGATGCCGCGACCGACCGCGCCGGATGATGAACACCGGCAGGATCGGCACCCCCGCATGCAACGAGCAGAGAAACGGCCCGCGCGGAAACGACGTCACCCGATCGAACATCCGCACGCGCAGCCACCGCCGTCCCGCATCCTGATCGGCCAGGATCCCCACCAGCAGCCCCTGCTTGAGCGAACTTAGGATCTGCGGCGTCGCCGACCCCTTGCGGATGACGCGCACCCCATGGAGCTCGCGAAAACGATCGAGCAACGCGTTGAGCCGCGGAAACCCCTGCTGTCGCACCACCGCCTGGAGCGGCCGATCGATCAGCGCCGTGTAGAAGCTCGCCAGCTCCCAGTTGCCAAAATGCGCCGATAGCATGATGGCGCCCCGGCCGCTCGCCAGCGCCTCCTCCACATGCTGCCGCCCCTCCACCTCGATATACCGATGAACCTTCTCAGGGTTGACACACGGAAACCGCAGCAGCTCCACCATGCTCCACGCCAGATGCCGGTACACCTGCCGGATCGTCCGCTGCCGCTTGGCCAACGGCATCACATCCGCCATGGCGGCCGTGAGGTTCGCCACACCGATCCGCCGCCGCTTGCCGCCGAGCGCATGCGCTAACGCGCCGAACCATCCGCCGATGGTGTAGCCAACCGACGATGGCAGCAGGCAGAAGCACCAGCTAGCGACGCGAACGATCCACGCAAGCAGCCAATCGATCAACCAAGGCCCCATGCTCCCCCTCAATCTCCAACCGCACCCGTACCACCCACCACTCAACACCCCGATCGTCCAGCAACTCGCGCCACCGCCGCAGTTTCACCACATCCTTCTCCGTCGTCAGCACCCGGCGAATCCCACGCTCGCGGCACGCCAGCGAGACCTGCTCGATGTCGCGACATTGATACGCATGATGATCGCCGAAGAATCGGCGCCAAGCGATCGACAACCCGAGATCCGCCACCGTTCGTTCAAACGACGATGGATCGGCAATCCCAGCAACCAGTGCGACGGGACCCTCGAAACCCGTGGCCCGTGACTCATGACTCGCGACTCGAGCCTCCAGCATCAAGCTGCGAGACTCGTTGCTGGTCGCTGACCGTTGGTCGCTTTCGGCCCCTATCTTCTGACTCGTCGCTCGTCGCTCATCGCTCGTAGCCCCTGACACCGCGTGCACTGCGACAGCTTCCGCAGATGAACCATCGACCAACCGCGCGAGGCCCGCGACACGGTAACGCGCCGCTGCTACCAGCGCTCGCGGATTCAGCCGCTGCACCATCGCCTGCAACGCCGATAACGTCCCCGGCTCCGCCTGATCGCTCTTGGTGATGACGATAACATCGGCACGCCCCAGCGCTCGCGCCGTTTCGCGCAGCTCGCCGGCCGGGACCAACTGGCCGTTGCCGAACGGCCGCCGCGCATCGACCGTCACCACGTCGAGGTCGCGATGCAAGCGCCAATGCTGAAATCCGTCATCCAACAGCAACACATCCGGATCGTGCCGCGCGATCGCCTCTCGTCCGCGACGCACGCGATCCCGTCCCGCAATCACCGGCACAGCCGACGGCAACCACTCCCGCAACATCGCCGCCTCATCGCCACCTTCCGTCCCGCACCCGCGATACCCGCGCGTCAGCACCGCCACACGATACCCGCGTCGCACGTACGTCTCCGCCAGCCACGCCACCAGCGGCGTCTTGCCGGTGCCGCCCCACGTCACGTTGCCAACGCTGACGACCGCGCGACTCAGGCGCCGCTGCGGCAACAGCCGACGCCGATATCCCTCGCGTATCATCCAGACTGCCGCGCCATACAACCACGATAGCGGGATAAGCAGCCACGCCAACCGCAACTGCCACCGCGCCACTGCCGACTGAAGATTGAGACGCGAGGCGCGAGACTCGAGACGCGAGTCGAACTCGTCCCGCTCTTGACCTCCGCTCTCTACGTCTGATTTCTGAATCTCACGCCTTGTGTCTTGTGTCTTGTGTCTTGTGTCTTGTGTCCCGCGTCCCGCGTCTCGTATCAGGTAGTCATCCAGCACCACCACCACACGCGCGGTGGCGCCGGCCGCCGATCGCGCCAATGTCTCCGCCCGCTCGCCCAGCTGCCGGCGCAGCTCCGCCCGGCGCGCCAGCTGCTCGACCGCCGTCGCCAGCTCGTTCTCCGACCGCACCACACGAATCGCCTGATGCCGCTCGAACTCCTCAGCGATCGCCGCAAAGTTCGTCAGATACTGACCGGTCACGATCGGCAACGCCCACGCCGCCGGCTCCAACAGATTCTGTCCGCCGTGCGGTACCAAGCTTCCGCCGATGAACGCCACGTCTGCCACGCCGTACCACTGCGACAACTCCCCGCTGGTGTCAAGAATCCACACGACGAGGCCAGCCGACTGCGCTTTCGTCGTTCCTCGTTCGTCGTTCGTCGCAGAAGAGCTGTCGGATGTCGGACGTCGCACGTCGTGCGACGCAGCATCTACGACCTGCGACCTGCGACCTGCGACGTGCGACGCATCTCGTCCCCCCTGCTCTTCCAGCGCCGACAACCGCAGCGGCGTCAATCCCGCCGAACGCACGATACGCTCCACCTCCAACACCCGCTCCACATGGCGAGGTGCTAGCAGAAGCCGCAGCGGCACGCCGCGCACCCGCAGCGCCCGGTACACCGATACGACTTCCGCCTCCTCGTCGCGGTGCGTGCTGCCGCAGATCCACACGACTTCCTGTGGCCCAACACCCAGCGCCATTCGCCGATGCTGCGCCACCTGATGCTGCGACTCCGTCACCGGCGTGGAGTCGTACTTCAGATTGCCGACCACCGTCGTCCGCTCGGCCAACGCACCCACATCCAGGAACCGCTCCCGATCACGCTCCGACTGTACCAGAACCCGATCGATCCGCCCCAACCATCGCTGCACCCACGAACGCACCCATCGATACCGTGCCGCCGATTGCTCCGAGAGCCGCCCGTTCACCAGCACGATCGGCACGCTGCGCCGCTCCACCGCCCGCAGCATCCCAGGCCACAGCTCCTTCTCGAGCAACACCACCAGCCGCGGCTGCACCAAGTCGAGAAATCGCTCCAGCAACGCGCTCATGTCAAACGGCACGTACGTGACGACATCAACAGCTCCTGCCAACGTCTGCAGCTGCTCGTAGCCGGTCTGCGTGACCGCCGTCAGCACCAACGACATATCCGGATACTGCTCATGCAACGCCTGCACGAGCGATGCTGCCGCCTTCGCCTCGCCGAGACTCACCGCATGCAGCCAGATCCCGCCGCGACATCGCTCCAGCACCGTGAGCGTCTCCGCCGGATATCGCCCCCACCGCAGCTCCCAGCCGTCCGGCAGCCGCCCCTGCTTCCGCCACATGATCGCCGGCAGCAGCGCCGCACCCATTGTCAGATACAATATGTCGTACAACGTCGGACGTTTCATCACACCTCAGACTCTAGCTACGAGCCACGAGCTCCGAGACTCGAGTAACTTCCAAATCCGACATAAAACTCAAGCCACTGCGCCCCTCGACTCTTGACCTAAAATCTCCATTTCTTCAGATCATCCCAGACCTAACAGATTCCATCTCCCCCGGTAACGCGCGAAATGATCTTCGCCACCAAGCCAAATCGGCTGATCTTTCTTTACCGCGGGATGCTTCCTCAAGCATTCACGTAAGTTCTTCTCACGTATGCGAAGAACAACCTTGTTTGGAATAACGTAGTAAGTCATCCGTTGCCCCTCTTTAATACTCACATATACAAGACAGCCTTTGGGTGGCAAAACCTTTGGCGCATTGAACCAGCCGTCTGTAGATGCCTTTACCTGAATCGTTGTTTGTTTGTCATTGCGAGGGTTCAAAACGAAAAGGTCGACTCCCGGATAATTTTTCAAGGTCAGACTTGCAACGTACTGTCTTAGGCATAGCTCACTAGCAACACCAAACTCACCGGCCAAACTTGAGAACAACTTATCAATGTGTGATTTTGCCACCGCGACCTCCAGCCACTCCCAGCGTTAACCCAACACGATCCGCAATCCGTATCAGCTAGCCATTCGTCCACAACTACTGTAACCCGTTGTTATATCCCCGCACCCCCGGTGACCGCTATATCTCCACCTATCGCCGATGACTGTCACATCCCCTGCCACCCACATCCCCTCCTCACGCCCACTCCTTCACGACTGCCTCATCACGTCTGCTTCTCCACGCCTGTCTTATCACGCCCTCGGGTGCGCTTTGTCGTACACGACTTTCATCCGTTCGGTGGAGACGTGCGTGTAGATCTGCGTCGTGGCGAGGTTCGCATGTCCCAGCAGTTCCTGCACCGACCGGAGGTCCGCGCCGCGATTCAACAGATGCGTCGCGAACGAGTGACGGATCGTGTGCGGCGAGATCTTGCCAGTGAGTCCGACTTGTGTGATGTATTTGCGCAAAACGCGCCGAACGCTGCGTACGCTCAACCGCCCGCCGCGTTTATTCAGGAAGAGTGGCTTGGCGGACGACGGGGCGGCGCGGTCCGGCCGCACTGCGAGATAGCGTCGGATCGCCCCAAGCGCCTGCTCACCGATCGGGGCGATGCGCTGCTTGTGCCCCTTGCCCAGCACGCGCACCATCCCGCTGATCATGTCGATATCGGACGGCTTCAGCCCCACCAGCTCGCTGACACGCAACCCGCTGCTGTACAGTGTCTCCAGCAACGCCCGATCTCGCAGTCCGGCCAGATCACTCCCCGGCGCGTCGAGCAGCTGCGCTACCTTGTCTTCGTCCAACACCGATGGCAGCCGACGGTCGAGCTTGAGCCGAGCCATCGACGCCGTCGGATTGGCGTGCAGATGCCCCTCCCGATGCAGAAACTTGAAGAAGGAACGCAGGCAGGACACTTTGCGGGCGATGCTGACCTTGGCGTAGCCACTGGTCTTCACCTGACTGAGGTAGCGGCGGATGAAGAACTGATCGACCTGGTCGATCGGCATCGATCCGAGAAACTGCACAAACTGCCGAAGATCGACGTGATAATTGATCAGCGTGTGTGCGGAGCAATTCTTCTCGACTTCGAGGTAGCGGAGGAATTTGGCAACGTAACGAGCTAATGCGGGATCACTGGGTGCAGCAACGGACGCCACCGCATCGCTCTGCGGGCGACTTGGCTGAGCCTCGATGGGCGGCTCGCCCGTCGGCACATTGACGGACGGCGCTTGGTGACGCAATGTCACGCGTTCGGCTCCTTGGAAATCCCCGTATCTCCCGCGCCGCCATCCTGCGGCGGAGACGATCCACCGGCCGCCGGCTCACCCGGCGTCGGCAGCTTGCGAGAGATATGCTTGCACTCCGGGTACCGCGAGCACCCGAAGAAGAGACCGCGCTTGGAGCGACGGGCAACCAGCTCGCCGGTGCACTCCGGCTCCGGACATTTGACGCCGGTCGTCAGCGGCTTGGCGTTGCGGCAGTCCGGAAAGCCCGAGCAACTCAAGAAACGGCCGTGGCGCCCCCACTTGATCACCATCGGGCGCCCGCACTGCTCGCAGACCTTGTCGGTCGTCTCGACTTCCCGCTTGACCTCGCGCATCGCCCCCTGCGCCTGCTCGAGCCACTGCGAGAACGGTCCGTAGAAGTCGCGTACCACCTGCACCCACTCCGCCTGCCCCTCCTCCACCTGATCGAGCCGCTCCTCCAGATGCGCCGTAAACTCCACCTCCAGCACCTTGGGGAAATGCTCGATCAAGAGATCTGTAACCGTCTTACCCAGCTCCGTCGGAACAAGCGCGCCGCTGTTGCGTTGAATGTAATCGCGCCCCACCAACGTGCCGATCGTCGGCGCGTAGGTGCTCGGGCGCCCAATCCCATTCTCCTCCAACGCCTTGACGAGCGACGCGTCGGTAAAACGCGGCGGCGCCTTGGTGAAATGTTGCGATGGCACCAACTCCACCAACTCCAGCGGATCGCCGGTCGCCAGCATCGGCAGCGTCATCGGCAGATCCTCCGGCTCCTCCGCCATCGCCGATAGAAAGCCGGCGAAGACCATCTCCGAGCCACTGGCACCGAAGAGGCAGCGACCCGCCGCAATATCGATACGCGTCTGCTTGAAGACCGCCGGTGTCATCTGCGCCGCGACGAAACGGCGCCAGATCAGATCATACAGCTTCGCCTGCTCCTCCGTCAGAAACGGCTGCACCATCTCCGGCGTCCGCTCCACCGCTGTTGGGCGCACCGCCTCGTGCGCTTCCTGCGCCGCTTTCTTCGATTTGTACCGGTTCGGTTGCTCCGGCAGAAACTCGCGGCCGTAACGGCTGTCGATGAGCGTGCGCACCGCCTGCATCGCCTCGTCGGCGATCCGCACCGAGTCGGTACGCATGTAGGTGATCAACCCCACCATCCCCTCGTCACCCACCTGCATCCCTTCGTAGAGCTGCTGCGCGATCCGCATCGTCCGCTCGGAGGGAAACCGAAGCTTGTGGTAGGCATCCTGCTGCAAGGTGCTCGTGGTGTACGGCGCGTACGGATAGCGACGCTTCTCGGTCACTTTGACATCGGCGACGGCGAATGCCTGCTGTTTGAGTTCCTCGGCGAGCCGATTCGCCTCATCGCCTGCCGCGATCTCGATCTTCTCGCCGTCGACTCTCTCGAGCTTGGCGGCAAACGCGGCAAACGCGGCATCGCTGCCGGCTTTGCGCAGCGTCGCCTCCAGCGACCAGTACTCCTTGGGTACAAACCGCTCGATCTCCCGCTCCCGGTCGACGATGATCCGCAGCGCCACCGACTGCACGCGACCAGCGCTCAAGCCACGGCTCACCTTGCGCCACAAGAGCGGGCTGAGCGTGTAGCCGACGATCCGGTCGAGCACGCGGCGCGCCTGCTGCGCGTTGACCCGCTGCATATCGATCGACACCGGATGCGCGAACGACTGTTCGATAGCGCGCGGGGTAATCTCGTGGAACTCGACGCGCCGGACATCCTTCCCCTCGCCCAACACGCGAGCCAGATGCCAGCAGATCGCCTCTCCCTCGCGGTCAGGGTCGGCCGCCAGGAAGATAACCGAGGCATCCTTCGCCAACTTCTTGAGCGCCGTTACCGTCTTGCGCCGCTTCTGCATGACGATGTACTGCGGCTCGAAGTCATGCTCGATGTCGATCCCCATCTTGCTTGCCGGCAGATCGATCACATGGCCACCTGACGCTTCGATGATGTAGCCGCGCCCGAGATACTTGGCGATCGTCTTCGCCTTGGTCGGCGACTCGACGATCACCAACTTCTGCCCGCCCCCAGACGAAACTCGCGAGGGTTTCCGAGACTTCGACTTCGCGGGAGCAGCCTTCTTCGAACCAGCCGGAGTCACGCCAGCCGACGGATCGGGCGATACTCCCTGCGGTTCCACCTTGGCGCTATCGATTGATTGTGGCTTGACCTTCTTCGTCGCCATCATCACTCCTCAAAACACCAATACAAGATTCAAAGTAACCCCAACACATGGCGCAAGACTCAAGACACAAGCAAGACCAACAGGAAAGAGAACCCGTCTTTTAACTTGCGTCTTGTAGCTTGCATCTTGTATCCGCTTTTTCGGCACCCCCGCCCACCAAATGCACGATCTCCACCTGATCGCCAACCTGCAACGCCGTCGTCTCGTAGTCCTTCCGTTTCACGATCGCAACGTTCACCTCAACCGCCACCCGCCGCGGATCGATGACCAGCTGCTGCAGCAGCATAGCGACCGTCGCACCCTCAGATACCCGATGCGCCTGACCGTTCAGCACGATATCCATAAGATAACCATAGACGTAGCGCACGGAATAGCGGGGTGTCCGACGTAGGCAGTGAACCCGGACAGCCTGCAGACGTATGACGTGGAATGCACATCATCCGTCTGCTCACCTTCCAAGCCAACTGCCCACGTCTTGCGTCCGGTTCTCACGTTGTCCGTCTGCCCACTGATTTCCGTACACTGCCCCCCCGTCATGCTCTTCGGAACCGCTTCCCTGCCGCTTCCTTGACGAGCCCCTGCAACTCCAGCTGCAACAGTATCGCCGAGGTCTGTCCCGGTGATGCGCCGCTGCGCGATGCGATCAGATCGATGTGCAACGGCTGCTCCGACAAGACATCGTACACGCGTCGTAACGACTCCGGCACATTGACAGGAGCCGCGGCCACTTGCCGCCTTGATACTCCCTTGCCCCCCGGCTCCTGCCCCATACCGTCCTTCAAATGTGGCGCCAGCTCCTCAAGAATGTCATCGGCCGTCTGTACCAGCTTCGCCCCACCCTTGATCAACGCGTTCGTCCCCTGCGACGTCGCAACATCCACCGGCCCCGGTACCGCGAAGACTTCGCGCCCCTGCTCGAGTGCACAGTCGGCGGTGATCAGCGCCCCGCTTTGCTTCGCCGCTTCGACGATCACGACACCCAGCGACAACCCCGAGATCAACCGGTTGCGGCGCGGGAAATTCTGCTTGAGCGGCGGCATGGTCAGGGGAAATTCGGAGAGGATCGCGCCGCTGCCGGAAATCCACGATGACTGCTCCTCCTGCGGGCGGCTGTCCATTCCTTGAATCCCGCAGCCAAGCACGGCGAGCGTCCGCCCGGTCACCGAGAGCGCCCCCTGATGCGCCGCCGTATCGATGCCGCGCGCCATCCCCGAAACCACCGTCACGCCGCGCGATGCCAGCTGACGAGCCAGCTGCTCCGACACCGACAGCCCGTACTGCGTAGCCGTGCGCGACCCGACGATCGCCACCGCGTACCGATCCTCCGGCATCAGCGTGCCGCGCACATATAGCACGATCGGTGGATCGTGAATCTGCTTCAGCAACACCGGGTACGACTCGTCATCAACGGTGATCACCCAGATACCGTTCGCCTCAGCCAACTCCAGCTCAGCCTTGGCGTCAAACCGCTGCCGCACCGTGGTGATCCGCTCCGCCACACCAGGCCCAACCCCTTCGACCTGCGCCAGCTCCGATGCGGACGCTGCAAGAACTGCCTCTGTCGAACCAAACCGCTCCAGCAACCGATGCAGCTTGACGCTGCCGATTCCGTCCACGGCGTTCAACGTCACCACATCTTCCAACGTATTCACTCTGACACCACTCTCAGACACAAGATGCCCCCGATCCCCCGCCGACCACTGTACGTCGTTCGTGAAACACCCAAAACCCCGTGAAGCGTCGTTCGTCGTTCGTCGTTCGTAAAACGCCAAGAGGTGTTATTTTCACGCTTCACGCGCCGCGCGTCACAAGACGCACGACCGACTCAACCACGTCATCGACCGACAGATGCGACGCATCAACGATATGATCAGCCAACGCATAACGCGGTGCCCGCGCTGCCAAGAGCCGCTTGATCTCTGCCAACGGATCGGCTGCGCCGCTCAGCAACGGGCGCGTGCGCACATCCCCCACCCGCTCCCGAATCACCTCCGGCGTTGCTGTCAGACACACGAGGATACCGGTCGCTTTGAGCGCTTTGACGTTCTCGTCATCGAGCGCGGCGCCGCCGCCGGTGGCAATCACCACATCCGGCAGCTGAGCCGCTACATGCACCGCCGCCCGCTCCATCCTTCGAAAATGCGCCTCACCGCGCCGCTCGAAGATCTCCGCGATCGAACATCCCTCACGCTCCTCGATGATCCGATCCAGCTCGAGAAACGGGCGATTGAGCCGCTCCGCGAGCCGCTTACCAACGGCGCTCTTCCCCGTCCCCATGAAACCGATCAGCACGATGTTCACCGTAGCCTAATGCACCCAGCCCAGATTACGTCCAATGAGAAATTCCATCATGCGCGCATGATGCGTATTCTTCATAGTCACCGTTTGTGTCCGAAAACCATGCTCTGCTGCAAGACTCAATACCTCTTGAGCGTAATCGTAAGTCATGAGGAAATCACCGACAACTTGCCCCATCAACCCAAAAAGCTTCGGATGATCGAGCACATGATGTGTGTATAGTCGCGCTCCCGCCTTCTTACCTCCCGCTGTGTAAGGCGGATCAATAAAGAAAACCGCATCTTGCCTATCAGCATATTTCCGAATCGCGGAAAAGCCATCCCCCTCAATAAAACTGATGCGATGACGCACCTTGTCTATACCTCTAATCCGTTGCGCAAGCGTCGCAGGATACCACCGCGATCTCAATCCTCTCCCGCCCTCCCCCTTTTTGACAAGACTACTTCCTGAAGCCAGAATGCCTCCGTGAAAGGTACGGTTCTTCAGTATCGTCCTGAAAGCTTTCTGCCGCGTCGAGATACATCTTCTGTCTAGCTCTGCATGTACATTTTCAGACGTCAGATCAAAAGATAGGATACGCTGAACCAACCATTCATTGTCGTCGCTCAGGACAGTCTTCCAAACAGCTGCCACCTGATCATCAAGCTCGACAAGTACTACTCGATCTGCCAGATGTTCGAAAGCCGCCGTCAAGCCAATGACGGCGCCCCCAGCAAACGGCTCTACGAATAGAGATGGTCTCGACGATAAGCTAACCAACCATTCTCGCACACGTGGAACAAGCCAAGTCTTCCCGCCGGGATAACGAAATGGACTTCTCTGTGGAACTGACGCCACATTCACCACTGGCTCCAGCACAGGGATATCGAAGAAAGTTAGCTGAGAGCTTCGGCTAAAGGAGCTCATCGATCGTCTTCACGTCAGGTGGATTGGAATCTTCTAGCTTCTCATCCACTTTCTCCTGCAGATGCTCAACAAAACCACTAACATCACCAGCTTCAGAACGGGTAATCCTGTCCAAACTTTCGTTGAATGTCGTATAAACCGTTTTGTGTCGAACCAATCGATAGATGTTATGTGTTCGATCGTGCTGCAAGTCATAGATAAACCACGCAATATCCGCTACCGATGGCTTGACTGCATCGAGCTTTGGGAGAGTCTCGAAGAAGCCCTTGTTGAGGGCGACGGCCACCTTCTTACGCCAAGTCCTCAATATTCCTCCCTTGAATATCAACTGCGGAGCCAGCCGTTTACGAGAAGAAGAGAGGTAATCCGGGCGCGGGTAATTGGGTCTTTTACTCCAATCCATTGACGAGCGACGCGCCGGCTCTTGCATGTAGTACTCAAAAGGGTTACGCACGTTGCCCGAGATATAAACAGCCTGCACCTCCAGCGCTCCAAAGTCAGTGACCCTGCCTTTCTCATTGTATGAAACCAGCACAACATCAATGTTTCCAGCTGACTTACCATGCTTGTCGTTTAGCTTCACCTCGGTAAGCGTAGTCCATTTGGCGCTCGGGGGAAAGAAAAACGCGGCAGCGTCTTCAGCAATGATCCAATCTTGCCGAAATCGAATCGGGCAAGTAATGACGATCTGCTTCTCGTCGAAGATGCTGCACACACCGAGAGGATCGTTGGCCTTGTCCTTCGTACAGTTCGGCACCTTATTCCCAAAAGGACAGAGACGATGTTTACGAGATCGCAAAGCGTCGTTGCTGCCATTAGCGATTGGAAATCCAAAAACCTCGGCAAGCGGCTGACCAGGCATAGACACCCCGTTAGTCATCAAAACGCTTTGATCTGCGCCAAATAACCGGCGACGTTGCGCTGAATCTCGCGCAGGCTGTCACCGCCAAACTTCTCCAGCATGGCACTCGCAATCACGTACGCCACCATCGCCTCGCCGATCACGCCCGCCGCCGGCACCGTACAGACATCCGACCGCTCCACGGTCGCCTTCACCGGCTTCTTCGTATCGATATTCACCGAGCGCAGCGGCCGCATGAGTGTCGAGATCGGCTTCAGGTACCCGCGCACCACGATCGGCTCACCGGTCGACATCCCACCCTCCACGCCGCCGGAGTGATTGCTCTTGCGGTAGAATCCACGCCCCTTCGCATAGAAAATCTCATCCATGGCGTGCGAACCGGCGCGCGTCGCCGCCGCAATCCCGGCGCCCACCTCCACGGCCTTCACCGCCTGGATCGAGACGATGCCATGCGTCAACCGCGCATCCAGCCGCCGGTCGCCGTGCACATAGCTGCCGATACCGGCCGGCACGCCGGACGCCACCACTTCGAAGATCCCGCCCAGCGTGTCGCCCGCTGCTTTCGCCGTATCGATCGCCGCCATCATCCGATGCCCCGCCTTCGGATCGGCGCAGCGCACCGGCGACTGCTCGACGATCTGACGGAAACGCGCGCCGCTCTTCCATGCAGCGGATGCCACCACGTCGCCGATCGCCGCCGTGTGGCTAAAGACATCGATACGACACTGCTCGAGCAGACATTTGCACAACGCGCCCACCGCCGTGCGCGCCGTCGTCTCGCGCGCCGACGCCCGCTCCAGCACATTCCGAATGTCACGATGGTCGTACTTGAGCGCCCCGGTCAGATCGGCATGCCCCGGACGCGGATGCGCCACACGCGGCAGCCGATCGATCGAGCAATCCTTGTTCTTGATCAGGAGCGCGATCGGGCTGCCCATCGAAAGACCGTGCCGCACGCCGGAGAGAATCTCCGCCGTGTCCCGCTCGATCTGCATGCGGCCGCCGCGACCGTACCCCCCCTGTCGCCGCCGCAATTCAGCGTCGATCCGATCCGACGAGATCGGCACGCCGGCCGGCATCCCCTCCAGAATCGCCACCAACGCCTGCCCGTGCGACTCTCCCGCCGTTAGAAACCGTAACATGTGACCTCCTGAACCACGTGACGAGTGACGAGTGACGAGTGACGAGTCAAACCTGTCACCTGTCCCTTATCCCTTGTCACACGCGTTTTGTCCCTTGTCACTTGTCCCCCGTCACCTGTCACAGTCTTCACGCTCCCACAATCCACCGAACCATCCGATCCCCCCAGAGCATCGCGATGATCGAGCCGATCGACAGATATGGCCCATATGGCACGATATCGGTCCGGTACCGAAGCCGTACCGCCAAACCCCCGATGGTGCCGAAGAGCGGCGCCACGAAGAAGCTTAGGAGAGCCTTCTCCCACCCCAGCAACGCACCGACCATCGCCAGCAACTTGACGTCGCCACCGCCCATACTCTCGCGCTTGAACATCGCCTGACCGATCAGTCCCATGAGATACAGGCTGCCGCCTCCAACCAACGCACCCAGCAACGCGCGATACAAACCCACATTCCACAATCTCGCCTCGTGCAACGATGGATACAGCACGCTTGCCACCACGCCGATCAGAATGCCGGGGATCGTAATCTCATCCGGAATAATCTGATGATCGAAATCGACGAACGTGGAGACGATCAGCCCACATACCAGCGCTCCATACAGCAGGAGACGCCAACCAACGCCGAAGTGCCACGCCACCAACGCCAGCAACGACGCCGTCAGCAGCTCGACCAACGGATAGCGCCAGTGGATCGGCTGTCGGCAATCGCGGCAGCGACCACCCAACAAAAGATAGCTCAGCACCGGCACGTTGTCGTACCACCGAATCGAGTAGCGGCAATGCGGACAATACGAACGCGGCCTCACCACCGACTGATTCTGCGGCAACCGCCAGATGCAGACGTTCAAGAAACTGCCGATCACCAGCCCGAAGAGAAACGCGATGACCGTCACGACTTCAGGCATCGAATCTCCCCGCCCATCCGTCTCGCTTCATCTCAAGCTTCCAAACGGGGTCAGGCCCCTGCGGCGCCAGACCCCGCCGATGCAACGAGCGAGTAGGCCACCTCTTGTATTTGTCACCTGTCACTTGTCCCCAGTCACCGCGCTTCGCAAAGCGCGGCGCATCACATCGAGCGGTGCGCGCCGTCCCGTCCAAAGTTCACACGCGAGCGCCCCCTGATGCAGCAACATACCAAACCCATCATGCGCATGGGCGCCACGCCGTCGTGCCGCTGCCAGCAACGCCGTGCCCGATGGGCGATACACAAGATCCACAACATGCTGCCCGCGATGCAACGCGGCCGGCGGCACCAAGAGCGCCGTCTCTCCACGCAAACCGACCGATGTCGCGTTGACCACCAGATCGGCATGGCTGACCCGATCCGCCAGCGCCGCACTGCCGAGCGTCACGCAATCAACGGATGCGCTCCGTACCACGCGCCGCACCCATGCGGCCAGACGCCGCGCCCGACTCACCGTCCGATTCGATATCGTCAGCGAGCGACAACCGGCAGCTGCCAGCGTTACAGCGACGGCGCGTGCCGCACCCCCGGCCCCCAACACCACCGCCGATGCGCCACGCGCCACCACTCCCCCCTCGCGTAACGCCCGCAACAACCCCTCGCCGTCCGTATTGTCACCGAGCAAGCGACCCCGCCGCACCACGATGGCATTCACGGCGCCGATCCGCCGAGCCCGCTCGGTCGCCTGATGCACCACCCGAAGCGACCGCTCCTTGTGCGGCACCGTCAGATTCACGCCGCCGAAGCCGAGTGCCGGCAACGCCAGCAGCGCGCGTCGCAGCAGCTGCGGCTCCACCGGCAGCGGCAGATACACAGCGTTCACCCCCAACGCGGTAAACGCAGCGTTGTGCATCGCCGGCGAGAACGTATGCTCGACCGGATCGCCCATCACGCCATACAGCCGCGTCCGCCCGTCAATCACCGTCTGCACCCTCACGTGCGCTGCTCGTGAAGCGTGGTGCGTGAAGCGTACTCTATCGAAGGCTGCAACTTATTGCGACCCCTAACCTTTGATTTTCGACATTCAACTCTAAACTCTTAGAACAACGAGACCACCTAGTTCAGATCGAACACCAAAGGCCGAGTGTCACCTATCCTAGTTCCCACCGCAGCTCAGACACGCTTCACGAAAAAAGGCACTGAGCAATCGGGCTCCGGAGCTCTCGATCCTCGCTCCCGCCTGAGCTCAGTGCCCTTGGCACTACGGCCTCACGACCGGCTATGGCCCCGGCCCCTGTTTGACCGCCTCTCGAGCACCGGATGCTTTCCGCCCTTTGGCTTTGCCCAGGTACGCGACCTTGTTGATCGCCGATAGATACGCCTTGGCCGACGCTTCGATCACATCGGTGCTGGTGCCGCGCCCGCCCACCACGCGGCCCGCCGCCCGTATCTTCACGGTCACTTCCCCCTGCGCATCCTTGCCACCAGTCACCGACCGCAACGCATAGTCGAGCAACACACCCTGGACCCCCGTGATCCGATCGATCGTCCGGTAACACGCATCGACCGGCCCATCGCCGGAGGCGGCATCCTGCAGCACGCGATCCTCGATCCGCAGCCGCACCGTCGCCGTCGGCACCGTCTGCGTGCCGCTCGTCACGTGCAGATACTCCAGCTGCCACCGCTGCGGCACCTGACCGACCTGATCTTCCACGATCGCAGTCAAATCCTCGTCGAAGACTTCCTTCTTCTGGTCAGCTAGCCGCTTGAACCGGTCGAACGCCTGCTCAACCTGCGCCTCCGACAACACCCACCCCAGCCGCTTCAGCCGATCGACGAACGCGTGCCGCCCCGAATGCTTGCCCAGTACCAGACGCGACTCGCCAAACCCCACCGTCTTCGGCGAGATGATCTCGTACGTCAGCTTCTTCTTGAGCATCCCGTCCTGGTGAATCCCCGACTCATGGCGGAACGCATTCTCCCCGACGATCGCCTTGTTCATCTGCACGACCATACCGGTCAGCTTGCTCACCAGGCGGCTCGCCTTGACCAGCTCCTCCGTCCGGACATCCGTCGTCACGCGATAGACATCGCGCCGCGTCCGCAGCCCCATTACCACCTCTTCGAGCGCCGCGTTCCCCGCCCGCTCGCCGAGCCCGTTGATGGTGCATTCCACCTGCCGCGCTCCCGCCTGCACCGCCGCCAGACTGTTGGCCACGGAGAGCCCGAGATCGTTGTGACAATGGACGCTGATGACCGCCTTCTCAACCCCGCGGACGTTCTCGCGAATCCCCGCGATCAGCTGGCCGAATCGATCTGGCACCGCGTACCCCACCGTATCCGGAATGTTGATCGTCTTCGCTCCCGCCGCGATCACCGCGCTCAAGACCCGATACAAAAACGGCGTTTCGGTCCGCGACGCATCCTCCGGTGAGAACTCGACGTCATCAGTATGGCGACGCGCCATCTTCACCGCGCGCACCGCCTGCTCCAACACCTCATCCTCGCCCATGCGGAGCTTGTACCGCATGTGCACCGGCGATGTCGCGATAAACGTGTGAATCCGGAACCGCCGCGCCGCCTTCAGCGCCCGCGCCGCCGCATCGATGTCCGTTTCCCGAGACCGCGCCAGCGAGCAGAGCACCGGTCCCTTGACCTCTTTGGCGATCATCTGGATCCCCTCGAAATCGCCCGGCGAGGCATAGGCAAACCCCGCCTCGATCACGTCGACGTTGAGCCGCGCCAGCTGGCGCGCCACCTCCAACTTCTCCTGCGGCGTCAAGCTGGCGCCCGGACACTGCTCCCCATCCCTCAGCGTGGTATCAAAGATCACGACTCGTTCACGATTCATCGCTTCGCAACCACCTTGTGTTGACGCGCCGACGGCTTCGCCTGTGACGGACGGCCCGATGCCGCCCCTTCATCCGACTGCAACCACACCATCATGCTACGCAACTTCCGCCCAACCTCCTCGATCACATGCCCCTCGTCCTTCTTCAACAACAGCGTAAAGACCGGGCGATTCGCCTGATTCTCCATGATCCATTCGCGAGCAAAAAGCCCCGACTGAATCTCCGTCAGCACCTGCCGCATCTGCGCCTTGACGACCACCGGATCGACGACGCGTGGTCCGCGCGTCAGATCGCCATAGCGGGCCGTCTCCGACACTCGCTGCCGCATCCCGGTGATCCCTCCGGCGTAGATCATGTCGACGATCAGCTTCAGCTCATGCAGACATTCGAAATACGCCACTTCCGGCTGATACCCCGCCTCGACGAGCGTCTCAAACCCCGCCTTGATGAGCGACGTCACGCCGCCGCAGAGCACCGACTGCTCACCGAAGAGATCAGTCTCCGTCTCCTCTTTGAATGTTGTCTCCAACACGCCGGCTCTGGCCGCGCCGATCGCGCGAGCATAGGCGAGCGCCAACTGCCGCGCGCGCCCCGTCGCATCCTGCGCCACCGCAAAGAGCGCCGGGACTCCCTTGCCGTCGACATACGTCTGGCGCACCAGGCTTCCCGGACCCTTCGGCGCCACCATGAAGACATCGACCTCCTTCGGCGGCACGATCTGATGAAAGTGAATATTGAAGCCGTGCGAGAAACCGAGCGCCTTGCCCGATGAGAGATGCGGCGCGATCGCCTCACGATAGATCTGCGGCTGCATCGTATCCTGCGTGAGAATCTGGATCACGTCGGCATCGGCCGCCGCTTCGGCCGCCGACACCGGCTCGAAACCATCGGCGCGCGCCTGATCATAATGCACGCCACCGGGACGCTGCGCGACCACCACATCGATCCCGCTGTCCCGCAAGTTCAGCGCCTGCCCGCGCCCCTGAATCCCATAGCCGACGATCGCCACCCGCCGCTTCTTCAACGGCTCCAACGACGCATCCTGATCATAGTAAACCTTCGCCACAATAAACCTCCCTTTAAACCATCAGCATAGACGTAGGACGTGCCAAACGCGAACGTCAGACGGAGGACGTGAGTAGTCAACTGGGACCGTCTGCAGACGCACGGCGGATGTCTCACGTCTGCCAACTGGCTTGGCCCACTGCTTACGTCTTACGTCCAACCCTCCCACACGTTGTACGTCGGCTCTTAACTCGGCGGTACGTGCTTGTCGTCCACCGACGAGACGCCACGCTCCGCCGACACGCTCAGCTTCACCCGGCTGTGCTCTCTAGCGATCGCCACGCGCCCCGTCCGCACCAACTCCTTCAACCCGTACGGCCGCAGCAAATCGATGAGCGCCTCCACCTTGTCCTGATCGCCTGTCGCCTCGATCGTCAGCGACTTGGTGCCGATATCCACCACGCGCGCCCGAAAGATCTCCGCCACCTGCATCAGCTCCGCCCGCGTGTTCGGCGCCATAGCGACCTTCGCCATAATCAACTCCCGATCGATGAACGACTCCTCGGTCAAATCCTGCACTTTGATCACGTCGATCAACCGATTGAGCTGCTTGACCACCTGCTCAAGTGTCTTGGCATCGGCGTTCACGACGATCGTCATCCGTGATACAGTCGAGTCCTCCGTCTCCCCTACCGCCAAGCTATCGATATTGAACCCTCTGGCGGCGAAAAGGCCTGAGATGTGCGCCAACACACCTGGCTGATTTTCCACCAATACGGCAATCGTATGTTGTCCTTGACGCATCGTTACATTCCTTCCTTAGATAACCGTTCCAAATGACATCAGTGTCGAAAAATCCGAATGTTCGGATTCAAAAACTTTTAAAATTATACCATGCCAAATAAGCTTGTCAACGACGCGGAAGATACTGTCGTCAAACAGGATATGTACGGAGGTAGCGAGGAAAGAGCCTACGTCCTGTCCAACTCTCCAAGCATAGCATACGGAGCACCCGATGACCCAACCGTAGCGAGCGCCGAACTTTGCTTCAACGACCGTGGCGCCACCAGAATCGCCCTACCTCTATATATTCTTGCCAACCGAGCGCTCAGGCCGCACACCACTTCATACGGAATCGTCCCCTCCAGACGGGCCAGCTCCTCAGCACCGACACGCTGGTCGCCACAACGCCCTAGCAACACCACCTCGTCGCCCGGGCGTACCGGACCGACGCGCCCAACATCCACCATGGTGAAATCCATGCAGACACGGCCAGCGACCGAAGCACGGCGCCCGTTCACCAGGATCGCGGCGCGATTCGACAGCGCCCGGCTGTAGCCATCGGCGTAACCGATCGGCAGCGTTGCGATCCGCGTCGGCCGCTGCGTCACGTACGTCCGACCGTAGCTGATGCTGCGGCCTGCCGGCACCAGCCGTACATCGGTCACGCGCGCCTTGAGACTGAGCGCCGGCTCAAGCCGTGCCGCTGCCGCCTGCGACGCACCGGCGCGCAAACCATACAATGCCAACCCCGGCCGCACCAGGTTGAACCGCGCCTTGGGATACCGGAACAACGCCGCCGAATTGGCGGCATGTCGCCAACGGATGTCAATCCCACGCTCGGCCACGCGATCGATCACCCGTTGGAACAGCCGAATCTGCTCCTGCGTGAACGCCGGATCCCCTTCGGCATCCGGGAAGTGCGTGTAGATACCCTCCACCAACAGCGGACGGATCGTCGTCAAACGCCCAACCAGCTCCGGCGCATCGGCACACCAGACGCCCATGCGCCCCATGCCGGTATCGACCTTGACGTGAATCGCCGCCGGGACTCCCAGCGACCGCGCGGCAACTGCCACGCGTCGGGCAAACGTCTCGGAGTACGCCGTCAACGTCAGACGCCGACGCACCGACTCGGCAATCTCCCACGGATCGGTCGGCCCCATGACCAGAATCGGCAGCGTCACCCCGGCATCGCGCAGCTCCAACCCCTCCTGCGGCTGCGTGACACCAAGACAGCTGACGCCGGTGCCGATCAACGCCTTTGCCACCGGCACCAATCCATGCCCGTACGCGTTGGACTTCACCACCGCCATGATGCCGATGTCACGTCCCACCACTGAACGAATGTAGCGGACGTTGTGACGCACCGACCGTAGATCCACCTCGATCCACGCGCGCGGCGTCGGCATCATCTTAGAGCACCTTTCCTCACCTCGCGCAAACCGCGTTGCGCGCGCCCCGGTTCCAGCAGCAAGGCGCGACGACGAAGGCGTACTCGCTGGAGTCCGTCGAGGAGGAGCGACGCGGCTGCTGGGCTGGGCCGCCGCAACCCGTAGGGACGGGCGGATCCACGGCGGATTGCGGCGGCGCTCATCGTTGATGATGCCGCTTCGCTTGCATCACCGGCCTCCTCGCTCCTGGCACTCCTTGCGGTTCCCGCCCGTCGCGACCGCGGGAGGTGATGAACGGCGCTCTTGGCGTCACCGGTGGTGGATAGAGATACAACGGCCCCAGATCGTCCACGTCATCCCGTTCGCCCCGTCGCCAGCGCTGCAGCGCCAACCGACCGACGTATGACGCCCGCGGCACCCCCAACGCCTCCTCCGCTAGCTCGGCGCGTGAGTTGAGCCGCTGCCGGATCGCCGACGCGTAGAGCGGCACGGCGTCGCCGGCAAAGACCACCGGCGCGCCTGACCGCAACAATCCTTCATGGTCCAGCCGACCTAACAACTGCTCCATCGACTCCAGCAGAGGTCCGGATAATCGACGCAACGCCCCTCGCTGCATCCTGTAGAACGCAGCATACACCTGCTGACGTTTGGCATCGACGATCGGGCAGATGAGCCGGGAGTCGCCAACGAAATGCTGTGCGATCGCGTCGAGCGATGACACTCCGAGCACCGGCTTTTCGAGCGCCATCGCCAAACTCTTGACTGTCGTGACGCCGATCCGTAAACCAGCGAACGAACCCGGCCCGATCCCCACCGCCATGACATCAACCGCTTCGAGCACCACACCCGCCCGCGCCAGTAAATCCCGGATCGTCACCGCCAAGAGCGGTGCATGCTGCCGCTCCGCCCGATCAGCCATTTCCGCCAATATCGTCTCACCGCGCATCACCGCGACGCAAAGATAGACGCTCGATGTCTCCACCGCGAGAATTATCGGTGACGCAGATCGCTGTGCTGCAGCTGCGCTCTTTGAGTTAGACATCAAATCCCCTGCCCATCCTTACCGCTTCATCCAAACCGTTCCAATGGGGTCAGGCACCTTTGGCGCCAGACCCCATTGAGGCCACGATCCAGTCATGTTGGCAACCGCTTCGCCACAATCATACCAACGAAGTCAGATCTCATGACCGTAGCCTGGCTTCCCGGCGTGAGGTCAGACCCCGCGTTGCAACGAGTCAGTTTCGTTAGGCATCCGGTCCTACCGCGTCACCAATGGCCATCTCTCCGCGTACCGTGCCCCGATCGGCACCACGCGAATCCGACGCCCGCGCTCTCCCGCACTCTCCAGATACACCTCGAGCCGCTCCGAAGGCAGTAGATCTATCGCCCGCTGCGCCCACTCGATCATCGCGACCCCGTCGCCCTCGACCAAATCGTCCCACCCGATCGGCAACACCTGCGGCGCCTGATGATGCAAACGGTGCAGATCGATGTGGTACACAGGCCACCGACCGCGGTAGACACGCACCAGCACAAACGTCGGGCTCACCACGACCGAGCGGGCGTGACGAACGCCCAGCCCCTCGGCAATCCCCTTGGCCAGCGTGGTCTTACCGGCACCGAGATCACCGATCAACGCGATGACATCGCCGACTTGCAATCGCGCCCCAAGCCGCTTGCCGAACGCGATGGTCCTCAACGGACTCGTCGAGCGGAATTCGGAACTGGTGACTCGTGACCCGCGACTCGCGGCTCGAATCACAAGACGCCGAACCAATCGCTGGTCGTTGATCGCTGGTCGCCGGCTACTAGGAACTCGCCGAGTGCGACTCGCAACTCGGCGAGCACCGCCTTCTATCTTCTGCCTGCTGCCTGCCGCCTTCCGTCTCATAGTCTCAAAAGTGCTGAAAACCCTTGGCACGAAGCGGCACGACGCGACCATCGGCCTGCCGGATCGTCACGCCGTCGCGCGCCGATGTCACGCAACCAATCACGCTGACCGGCACCAGCCGCCGCAACCCCGACAAACGCCGTACCGCTGATGGCGCCACCGCAAACAACAGCTCAAAATCCTCACCCTCGTAGAGCGCCTGATCCAACGTCGCGCTGGATGCCATCGGCACCGCCGCCGCGTCGATCATCGCTCCAACGCCGCTCGCGGTCGTCATACGCGTCAGATCGAGCGATAGCCCGTCCGACACATCCATCATCGCATGCGGGCGCACATGCCGCACGAGCCACTGTGCCTCCGCGACGCGCGGCAGGAACCGGAGATGCCGCCCGGAACGATACGAGTTACCCAACCGCCCCGTAACGACGATCGCGTCGCCGATGCGCGCGCCGCTCCGCAACACCGCGCCACCATTCCCTGCCGCGCCGATCACCGAGACATCCACCAGCAGCCGCTCCGACCGATCGGTGTCGCCGCCGACGATCCGCACGTCGAATCGATCGGCCAGCCGCCGCATCCCGCGATACAACCGCTCCACCGCGCGCACCGGCATCGTGGGAGGTACACCCAGCGACACCAAAGCCCATAGCGGCCTCGCCCCCATGGCCGCGATATCGCTCACGCTGCAGCCGAGCGCCTTCCAACCAATCGCCTCCGGCGCATGCTCGCCAAACCGGAAGTGTACTCCGTCCAGCAAGAGATCGATCGTCCACACCAGCCGCTGCCCTCGACCCGGCCAGCGCAACACAGCCGCATCATCACCGATGCCGACATCGACCGAACGGCCGTGCGTCCGCAACTGACGCGCCAGCCGCTCGATCAGCCCCAGCTCACCGATGTCACGAACCCGCAAATCTGTCGCACGTCGCATGTCGCATGTCGTGGGTTGTAGGTCACAGGTCGTACGATGCGACCGCATATCGTTTCGCCTCAACTGAACTCAAGCGAATCCCCTGACCTGTTCCACCGCTTCATCCCAATCCACCGATGGGGTCAGACCTCTTAACGAGAGCCAAGCTTCCCCGCGTGAGGTCAGACCCCGCGTGAGGTCAGACCCCGCGTGAGGTCAGACCCCGCGTGACAACGAACCAGTCGCCCATGCTTACTCTTCCGCCCAGCCAACCGATGGAGTCAGGTACCTTCGCGCCAGACCCCGACGATGTAACGTTCTTACATCCGCTCTTCACAGCCACCACACCCGACCTTTCACGCCTACCTTATCACGACGATCGTTCACGCCCGCCTCGCCACACCCGCATCTCACGCACTCGCCTGCACGGCCGCTCGCACCAAATAGACGATGCCCACCATCACGCTGTTATGCACCACATGCACGGCGATCGACGGCACCAACGATCCCGTCCGCTCATAGAGGTATGCCAGCAGCATCCCCAGCACAGTGATCGGCACGAAACCGACCGGATCCACATGCAGGAGCGCAAAGAGCACGCCGCTCAGCACGATCGCCCAGCCGATCCCAACGCGCCGCTTGAGCGTCGTGTACGCCACTCCTCGAAACACCACCTCCTCGGCGAACGGCCCAAGGAACGCCACCATCCACATCGCGTACCAAACGACCGACGAACGCGGCTCAGCGTACAGCAGCTCAAAGACCGGTTGCGGCTCCGGCTCCCAACCGATCAGCTTGACCACCGCCATCGTCGCCAACAGCGCCCCCAGCAACACCGGCATCGCCGTCATATAACCGGTCGCCGCCTCGCGCAACAACGCCCTGAGTCCGTGCCCCGAGAGTCCGATCCGCCGCCACGACAGCCGATGCTGGCGCATCAATGCCCATACCCCGCCGACCACCAGCAGATCGACCAGCATCGTGTGAACGAGCATACGCGCGTGATCATCCATCTGCCGCTCGGGATGCCGCAGCTCCCACACCGTCTGCACCACCACCACGACATGCACGATGAACGCCACCAAGATCGCCACCCGTCCCACATCCCACGCGCTCCACGGCGCGCGAAACGTCAACCGTCCAGGCCATAGCTTCAGCTCGCCTCGACGCCACTGATCGATCAACGACGCCAAATGAAAAATACCGATGAGCAGCATGATCAGCCCCACGATCGTCAACACGATCAACGCCAGCGCCAACCCCGCATGATCCAACAGCAAGCGATCCCACTGAAGATCCTGCATCATCCATTCCGGCAACGGCTCCTTCACCGGCGCCACCTCCGCCACTGGCCCGCGCGCCCTCCTTCCGAAGAACGAGATGAAATGAATGACAGCGATCGATAACAGCATGAGGAAGGAAGGCCACTCGCGCCGAAGCAGGGAGACGATCGAAGCGGGAGAACGCCAATCGATGCGATGACTGTGGCGCGAGCGCGCGTCGCTCATGCCGCGCTCCGCGGTGCCACGGCAGCCGCCAACGGCTCTTGCAATCGCCGGCCAAAGAGCGCCGCCGCATTGCGCACCGTGCTTGCCGCGAGCGCCTCCACGCTGACGCCACGCAACACCGCCAACCCCTCAGCGACCACCCGCACCGCCGCCGGCTCGTTGCGACGCCCACGCCGATCGGGCGGCGAAAGAAACGGCGCATCTGTTTCCGTCAACAACCGATCCTCAGGCACCGCAATCGCCGCCTCCCGCAGCACGCCGGAGGATTTGTAGAGCAGATTGCAGGCGAACGAGATATAGAACCCCATCGCGACACACCGCTCAACAAGCGCCGCATCGCCCGAGAAACAATGCATCACTCCCCGCAGCGGCGGCGTCCACTCCTCGCGCAGAATCGCCAGCAGATCGGCATGTGCCTCCCGGCTATCGCCCTTCGAGGAAGCGATACCAGGCGCCGCTGCGCTCCGGCTATGCAGCACCAACGGTAGCTGATGCTCCCGCGCCAGCCGGATCATCCGGCGGAAGACCTCCTGCTGCGCCAGTCGTGGCGACAGATCCCGGTAATAGTCGAGCCCGATCTCACCGATCGCCACCACGACTGGATCACTACTCAGTTGCGTCAACTCGCCCCACGCGCCATCCGTCCACTGCTGCGCATCGTGCGGATGCCAACCGACGGTTGCCGATACACCGGGCGTCTGCCGCGCCAACGCTACACTCCGGCGGCTCGTCTCCAGATCAGTACCGATCGTCACGCAGTGGCTGACGCCCGCCGACGCCGCACGTCCCAACGTCGCCGCACGATCCTCGTCAAACTCCGGGAAATGAAGATGGCAGTGTGTATCGATGAGCATTAGGCGTACGTCGTAGGTCGCACGTCGTGCGTCCGTTGATCGCGCGGCTGATGAACGCGGAGCTTCGCGACCAGATCGGCGAGCACATCCACACATCGCTCAATCTCTGCGTGCGTGTTGCCGCATCCGATCGAGAAACGCACCGATGCACGCGCCCGCCCCTCCGGCACCCCCATCGCCAACAGCACGTGCGACGGCTCCGCCGACCCCGCCTCACACGCCGCTCCCAGCGACACACACAGCCCGGCCAGATCGCACTGGATCATCAACGCATCGCCGTCCACGCCATCGAACGCGACATTCACCGTGCCGGGCACGCGCCGCGCCGGATGCCCGTTCAACAATGCGCCATCGATCCGCGCCCGCACACCGCTCCAAAACGCCTCCTCCAACGCCAGGATGTGCGCCGCCCGCTGCGCCAACCGCTCCCGCACCAGCTGCGCCGTCACCCCGAAGCCGACGATCGATGCCACCGACTCGGTGCCGCCGCGCCCGTTCCGCTCCTGATGCCCGCCCTGCTGTTGCGCCGTCAGCAGCACGCCGCGACGTACCCAGAGCGCCCCGATACCCTTCGGACCGTAACACTTGTGGGCTGACAGGGAGACGAGGTCGGCGCCGAGCGTCTCGACCGACCACGGCACCTTGCCCCATGTCTGCACCGCATCCACATGCAGCAACACGCCACGGCGCCGCGTCACTTCCGCCACCGCCTCCACCGGCTGCATCGTGCCGACTTCGTTGTTGGCATGCATGACGCTGACAAGGATCGTCTCCGGACAGATCGCCCGCTCCACATCCGACGGATCGATCATCCCGTGCTCATCGACCGGTAGATATGTCACCTCGGCCAACCCCTCGCGCTCCAGCCACCGACACGGCTCCAGCACCGAATGATGCTCGACCGCCGTGGTAATCAGATGGCGACCGCGCCGGCGATGCGCCCAATAACTTCCCCTGATCGCCAGATTATTCGCTTCGGTCCCGCCGGAGACGAACACGATCTCCTCCGGCCTCCCACCCACCGAGTCCGTCACGCGATTCCGCGCCCGCTCCACCGCTTCCCGGGCGATCCGTCCGGCACCGTGCAAACTAGACGGATTGCCGCATCGCTCGCCCAGACACAGCGCCATCGCCTCGGCTACCGCCTGATCCACCGGTGTCGTCGCATTATGATCGAGATAGATACTTGTCATGGAACGAATTATATCATTCATCAATCGCGAAGCGTGAACGGCCGTTTCTGGGTTGTTGCGTTTCTGAATTTCTGCGTTCTAAACACCGACACAATGCGCACCGCGCAGACACACCGAGACGCAGAAGCGGTGTTCTTCACGCACGACGAATCACGAACGACGAACGACGGATGTTCGGGCTCCCGCTTGACACCTCTAACATAACATGTTACATTTACAGCACTTCCGAGTACACGCCATGGCACGCGAAACCATCAGATCATGGGAGTCAGATACCGTTGCACGCGCCGTGCTGGCGGATCGCATCATCCGCCGCATCTTGGTACCCATTCTGTTCCTCACGCTCCTGATCCTCTACGCCATCGGACTCCTTGACGTTCCGATCGGCCCCGTCCTCGGCCTTTTCGTCATCTACCTCTTCTCCAACGAGCTGACCATGTGGCTGTTTCGCCATCAGGTGACCCGGCGCCCGGACCGCATCTACGGCCTCCAGCTTCTGGCCGACATCGCGGTACTCCTCATCGGCATCCACCTGACCGGCGGTATCCTGAGCTTCGCCATATTCCTCCTGCCGATCATCATCATCGTTGCTGGACTCGTGCTCTCCGCATGGCAGTGCATCGCCATCACCGCGTTCGCCTGCGTCTCGCTCGCTGCGCTGATTGCCGCCGAATCCACCGGCCTGCTGCCGCATCAGCCGGTGCTGCCGCCCACACTGGCCGTTGCCATGCATACCTACCACGGCTACACACTCATGACGATGACCACGGTGATCAGCAGCTTGATCGTCATCGCCGTGATCACGATCTACATCTCGGGTCTCGCCAAACGCCACAAACAGGCGCTGGAGCAGGCTCGCGCGGAGATTGAGCAGTGGAGTCGGACGCTGGAGGATAAGGTGCGCCAGCGCACCAGCGAGCTGTCGATCATCCATCAGGATCTGCAGCAGCTCTATATCGACGTGGTGAAATCGTTGTTGCTGGCGATCGACGCGAAGGACCACTACACGCAAGCCCATTCCGCCGCGGTGAGCCGCTACGCCAACCTCATCGCGAAGGAGATGAAGCTGACGCCGAAGGAGACGCGCGATATCCAACTCGCCTGCCAGCTCCACGACGTCGGCAAGATCGGCATCCACGACCATATCCTGACCAAGAAGGACAAACTGACGCCGGAGGAGTGGGAGGAGATGCGGCTGCACCCGATCAAGGGTGCGAAGATCCTGGAGCCGCTGACGTTCCTGAAGGAAGCGCAGCTGATGATTCTGCAGGAGCATGAGCGGTACGATGGCGGGGGCTATCCGGCAGGACTGAAGGGCGAGGAGATCTGCCTGGGAGCGCGCATCGTCGCTGTGGCCGACGCCTACGACGCTATGACGTCACAACGTCCGTACAACGTGCCACTCTCCCACGAGGCTGCGATGGCCGAAATCATCCGCTGCAAAAGCACCCAGTTTGATTCCCGCGTCGCCGATGCCTTCGTCCTCGCCATGGAAAAGCATCCGCCCGCCAACGCTGGAGCTCGGTCATCCGATGGACTTTGAGCTGGTGCTCGGCAGCCTGGTGACCGAGCTCGACCGACACAACATCCGCTATGGAGCAATTGGAGGGTTCGCGGTGGGAGTGCAGGGAGCCCCACGCATAACAGCCGATTTGGACTTGCTGGTCCATCGCGACGACCTGCCACGATTCCACGACATCCTGTCAGGCCTCGGCTACGAGCGTATCGCGCGCCCGGAGAACACGTCACACTACCGACATCCAGTACACGCCCTAGGTGGTATCGACCTGATCCATGCCTTCCGCAAATACGCGTTGGCGATGTTGGAACGCGCCAAACCGCACACCGTCTTCGGCGGTACTCACACAATCGACGTACTGCAACCCGAAGATATCATCGATCTCAAAGTCCAAGCGATCGCCAATGATTCATCGCGTAGAGCACATGAGGTGGCTGATATCGAAACGCTCATGAGTATCCATGGATCTCGGCTGGATTGGAATCGCATCCAAGCATTCTACGATCTCTTTGAGATGGAAGAAGGGACTCACGCCCTACGAGCAGGGTTTGATCATGCTGAGTAACGAGGAACGTCAAGAGTTGCTGGCGATGGCACACTCGCCCTCCATCCGCCAAGAGTTCCGCTGGCTGCGCGCTGCCTCACCAACCGTCGTGTCCGTTGATGCTCTCGTCACCTTTCTCACCACGATGAACCGCATCTTGCCATTCCAGCCGAGCCGACGATCTCCCGTGCCCTACGTGCACGCCAGACTGTAGACAATACTGGAGCACGACTGAAGCCATCCTGCCGCACCAACACCGACCGCCTACGCACTACGCCGACCGGAACGCCTGCATGTACTGCTTCAACTTCTCGGCGGAGAAATCGGCATTAGTGCCGATGACGAAATCACCGCGCAAGCGCCACCGCGCGAGGCGCGCCGCATCCACCACTAGATCCTGGAATCCCTTCTCACCCAGAAGCGACCCGAAATCTTTCAGCTCCCCGACGAAAATCACGTTCCCCTGACGCACCAGCTCATCGATATCCGCCTGTAATAACGGGACGATCCTAGCCCCGTTTCCCTCCAACGTTGCCCGATACGCTCTAAACGTCGCGCTCTCCAACGCCGCATCCGCCCAGACGAACGTCGTCTGTCCCTGCTGCAAATGCCCCGCCAGCGCCGCCCCATCGCCACCTTCATCCTGCTCGCGCAGCGGCAATCCTGCCCGCTCCGATGGATTCCCCCCAGCCCAAGCAGGGATAAACGTGCCCCCGTGACCAACATCCAACTCACCTGGCACACCATCACCCCCGAGATCTTCCACGCCGACCAAGATATCTTTCGGAACCTCAACGATACCTCCGGCATCCTCAGCCCCAGCCCACAACGGAATCGCCGTGCCGAAACCGCTGGCGCCCGGCGCGAGACTACTCCCAAACGCTGCACCGCCTTTTGTCGCCGATGGATGAGGTTTCCGAGCCGCGATGAACACCGGTATCTCGACTTCCGCATCCTCCGCAACCTGCTCCCCCGCCTGCAATCCAAAGATCCTGCGCAGGATCTCCTCCTGAGCAAGCAGTTGTATCAGATTTTGACTCAGGTACTCCACTACCTCACGTTTCGTGTATCTGGCTGTGAACACCTCGACCTGACACCCCATACCACGCAGCGCATCCTCAACCACCCGCCCCTCGATAAATCCTTTCTGCCAACCCGCCTGCGTTGTCCTCACGAACATCCAGCCGCCGGGCGCCAGCACCCGCAATCCCTCTGCGCATACCTTATTCACCACAGAACGAATAGATTCCTCCCTATACACACCCACTTCCTTCACCTTATTGATCACCACAAAATACAAACTTGCATTGCACACCACCACTGAGAAACCACCAGAAGGCAGAGGGATCTGAGTAGCATCACCGAGTAACCCATCCATCCCTTCTGGAAACTCATGACGCTGCTGGTATGTCTCATGATCCAACAGCTTCACCTTCGACATCCCACTCTTCAAGAACGCCTCAGCCGGTTGAAGATTCGCTCCAAACGCAATATCCAACCCGATGCCCTGCGTGACGCCAAACGCTTGAGCTACCGCAGTGTACAGCTCGAGTTCATCAGCATGCCCCAACCCTAATGACTTCTTAGACAGCGCAGTGATCTTCTGCCGATCCGCCGAACTGATAACCGGTATCGGCAATATGGTAATACCAAACCACTTGAGCCAGTTTGCCTGCCACGGCTCTCGAACCGCCGCGACAATCGTCTGCGCTGCTACTTGGTGCTCCTTCTCCAATATCTGCCGTTTGGCCGCAGCAACGTCTCTGGTGAACGTATCGCCCTGCGAGACATCAGGCAACGGCTCCAGCTGATGCAGCCGATTCTCCAACCTTTGCTGAAGCCCGTCGGCATGCTCCTGCAAATACTGCTGCACCCCCAGCACAACTTCCGGCAAACGCTGCATGTGCTGGCGATCCCACAACGTATCCTCCAACGCTTTCAAACATCTGGCAGCGGCAAACTTCCCGTCGCTCCATCCCTGAGGCTGCTCTCCAACCTGACCTTCCGGTAACCGCTCACCATCCGTCAACAAGAGCAACAACCCCACACACCCTCCGTGATCGTAGCTACCGTAAACCCCTTCACCGTACGCGATCTTGAACGCATCCAGCATGACCGCCTGCTGCGGCGAAACGTGGGCGCCGAACTCCCCGCAGAGGAACACCGCCTGCTCCGCCGCCTGTCTTCCCATCGTTCCCGTCCGAGGATCCATGGGTACTCGCACATCTGGTGCCGCAAGATTGACGCGGGCAAACTCCAACATCACCCCGTAGCGTACGAACGCCGAGCAGAGTACGTTGACCTCCTCGATCACCCCTGGCACCGACACATCCTGCAGCCAACGCGCTTTCGCTGCCGCCGCGCGATCCGCCAAAACCTTGTTCTGACCCATGATCAATGCATCCAAGAGGAGATCTGTCCTGCCATATCTCAATCGCTCCATCCCAGGCAACACCGGTCGTGATAACGAGAACTCATTGCTTCGAGCGAGCTTGAAAGGACCATGCTTCCGCTCGATCAGCTGCCGGATATGCACCAGATGCGATGCCACCTCCAACGCCGCTCCGCGCGACGCAATCCCCGACGCCACCAACCACGTCGCCATCACGTTTGGATCATCAGTCTGTGGCGCAACAGCAAAAACTCTGTTGGCCATCTGCCTGTAGCCGTGCACCGAACGCGACAGCACGCCCCAACTCCTGTAACCCGTCGCCAGAGGATCGGCAAGCAGAGGACCAACCAACCGCTTGATATCCTTACCGAGCGGCGCCTTGGTATTGATCGCCGGCGGTTGTTTGATAAGTGGCAACGCCTCTTCGCTGCGCCATCGCGCCGCCTCGGGCGCTGCAACAGCTACGATACCCGCTTCGGATACCGTGGGAGCCGACGCCGAGACCGTCGATGGCGACAGCTGCTGCGTCAGACGACCCGCCTGCGCCTGCAGCTCCAGCCGCTGTGAGTCGGAGAGCTGCATCCCACTCTCCTTCACAACCCACTCGACAAACTCTGGGGGCGCCAACTCTGCAACCTTGCTGGCCGCTCGTGTGCGTGGCGACCCTTTGACTTCCCATGCTTCTCCCAATCGCACCATCAGCTCCGGATCCGTTAACGCCCTCCGCAACTCCATTAGCTGAAACGCCGCATGCGCCCGGTGCGGCTTGATGTCACAACTGAGCAACCACAGCGTCATCACGCCCATGCTGTCCGTCTCAGGCAACTCGCGCACGATCCGCTTGGCAATCTCCGAGAACGGCGGCTGTTGCTTTTCCTTCTGATATCGCTCAAGATCCATTAAGCTCACAAACGGCATCGTCACCCAGTTGGTGTGTACAACACCCAGGTTGATCAAATCCAGGAACCGATCGACCGCCTCTCGGAACTCCACGAGCGCTGCTTCCTCATCGGCCATGATCGCCAGCGCTTCGCGCGTCACCCCCGGCGTCTGCTCCGTCCAAATCTGAATCTCCCCGTTCATCACACGCACCACTCCCACCACTTGGTCGGAATCAACATCGCCAAACGGCTTCTTCTCCCCTCCAGGCCGAAGTCCCAATGCCTTGCGCATCAGATCCGGACGCACCCACCTACCCGGCTCATCCCGCAAGGAACGCTGTACCGTCTTAAGATCCAGCAACAGCACCTGCTGCACTTCCGGACCATTGACCATCCAAGACACACCACCAGGCACATCGTCCACATGAATGCCCCGACGATCCAGATCCGCCAAATCAGGATCAGGCACTATGGCATGCAAGATATCAACCAGGTCATGACCATCCGGATCGCCACGCAACACGAGGTTTCGGAGAATGCCCTGCAACTTGCCAAACAAAATGCCACCGTATTCGTTACGGTACTCTTCATCAGCTCTCAACACCGGGTAGTCGCCATCCCGGTTGGCGCCGGATATCCCTAGTTGCTGCAGGCCCTCGTTGTTCACCCGATGACCGCGGACAGTCACCATGATCCGACCACTGGGCTGGCACTCCACCACCAACTGCACACCCAACACACCGTTCGGATATCCGCTCTCCAAGCGCATCTGGTTGTGAAGACCCGGGGCCACTTCAACACCCGTTCCCTGCCCTTCCTCAAAATCAATGCGTGTCAGCGGCGTGGTGAACGCTTTGTACTCTTCGTTATGCGCCAACGGATCCTGCTCAGTGATCTCCAATCGCCCATCGTTCCGCTCCACTAAGAACACGCCCTCGCGCTGTCCCATCGCCCGCATCCAATGGAGAAATCCTTGCGCCAGCTGCTTGTCCTCTGCCGATACCGACAAGTCCGGATTGTGCCGATCGACCCATAGCAACTCCCACGCCCAATCACACATCGCCTGCCACCGCAGCGATGCCGCTTGGAATGATCCTGTCTGACCCAGATATCGCTGCATCACCCGACCAGCCAACTTCAACTCTTCTTCTTGCGCGGTAGAGCCGCCGATAGAGAACCGCTCCCGGAACGGCTGAAACACCTCCAGCAACCGCGGATCAGCCATCACCGGCTGATGCGCCGCCCGCGTCCCAGCCAGCGCCAACCCCCACGGATCGACATGCGCAGGCAACGTGCCGCGATACTCCGCAGCAAGAGCCGCAGCACACAAGATACGCCGCAGATTGCTCGGCACTAGGCGTCGACCACTCTCTTGATCTCGAATCAGATGCTCTTGATACCGCCGGTACTCACGCTCCAACCGCCCAGCGAGACTCTCCAGATCAGTCCGTCGGCTCCCAGCTTCCTGCTGCCACTGCCGCAACGCCTTGACCAAAGCATCGACCGACTCATTCACATCCACATCTAACACGCTCACAACTCCCTCATACTCAGGATCCAACAGCTCCGCCACACATCCTAGCGTGCGCCGGGCCCACGCCTGTACCGGTTCTGCTTGACCACCTTTGTCTATCCGCCGTACATCATTCTTGATCCGCTGCAGATCCTCAGGCCGCGGCCCCACCCGTAACCTACCGGCCAGCAACTCACCTGACCCACGGACCACGTCCGCCGCCACGGTCAATCGCACCCGCACCTCCAGACGATCGGCATGCGGTGTAAAATCGCACACGCCATGAGCAACGGCTCGGCCTCTGTCATCGACCACCGCGACCACTCGCCCCTCCAAATCCCGAACCGCCTCCCACACGACGTCCGCATCTCTCTCTCCAATCGGCAGTGTCACGGTGAGATATAAACTCTGCTCATCACCTCCCCACGTCAACCGACCGCTATCGACCGATAGCGCCACCGCCTCGCTCCGCGCCGTACCGTCTTGCCACACTAGGCGCCGACCATTCAACTGTGACACCAGTGATCCCCCCGACAGCATGATAGATCCCTGATCTGACGTGGCTCCAGCAATGCCCTGAGACGCAGCCGGTTGATTAGACACCCCGCTGCTGACGTGAGCGGCCGCCGCCTCATCAAGATACACGATCACCTGACGTGCCATCTCCGAGTCCCAGAGAAAACCAATCGGCAAGCGCGCACGCACCTCCCTATCCCGGCCTGCTGCAGCAAACCGCGCCACTAACTCAGCCTCTTTCTCTCCCATCGCCACACAAGCAACGATACCGCCCGGCGACATCATCACTTCTAAATCCGTCAGGGGGAACGCGACCCTACGAGAAGCATCTGCAGCCCGATCTAACACCGCCATACCCACAATCATCAAATCTACACCGCCGACTGCCTCGAGCTGACCAACCTGCTCCTGCACACGCCCCACCTCAGGCACCATCATCCGATCCTCTCCGACCCGTCCCTCAAACGCCTCGGATATCTCCCTAAATGCACTGCCGCTGTCCGCTCGATCTACGTTACGAGCTTCCATCGGATGCATATTGTCTTCGACCGCCACGACATACAGACGCTGCCACAACGGATTGCCTGCCGGTAAAAGTTGCTTCAGCGCCTCGATCGTGGAACGCGACGTGGAGCCAGCTGGAATTCCGACACGGTAGTAATAGTTGGAGTCTTCTTTCATCAGCTTCTCTGCTCTCTGCAAACCCCGAATGATCTGCCCAGCCAACGCATGACCGATCGACAGCTCATCCCGATAGACGGTGTACGAAATATTTCTCTCCTGTGGTTTTCCCTCTGACCACACCCTCTCTCCAGGCAACACCCCCCAACGCACAACAGCCGGCACCGTCATGGCGAAATGCGCATCGCCAGCGGCGTGCGCCAGCACCGCCACCACCAGCACCCCGAGCGCCACCTTGGTAAGCTTCGACAAAATCATAAGCGCGCGCCGTCGATGGAGCTCCGGCAAATCGTCTAGGCATTGTCGCGCAGTATCGACAATAGCCAAGCGACGACCACCTTCCGGAACCTTAGCCAACCGAGACAACAACATAGCCCACTGCTCTCTCACGTCACGAAGAATGGTCTTGATCGTGCGACCATTCCAAGCATCCGGTACCGAATCCACCTTCGTAACGCGCTCTATCACATCCTGCACCAACGTCCCGGCATCCGTTGCCAGCGATAACTGCCGACCATGAACGACCCCTAGCAACCTGTCCACCGACGACTTAAGCTGATGATCACGCGCCATCGATGATGAAAGTCCTGAAAGAATCGTGGAGCTCGCCCCGTAGTGTCCGTCCTCAAAGAACACCCATGCCTGGAGGTAGTGGTGGACGATCTGCTCTAGCGCCGGCATCTGCACCGTCTCCGCAGTTATCTCTGGCGATCCTGCAATGCCCTGCACTTCCGTCAGCAGCCCTAGCGCTTCCTCCGGCCGACCGCCGACGATCGCCTCCGCCGCCCGCTGCACGAGGCGTTCCACCTGTTGCTGCAACGTATCGGTCGAAGTCTCTAATCCGTCCCCGGACTTCAACAATCTGGCTCCCGGCAGCACCATCGCGCTGGCCGTCAGCGCGTCATGCGCTTCCATCCCGGCACCCACCGCCACCGCCAAGATGAGTAGGTACTTAACCAATGCTGTGAGCAGCGCACGACGGCGTTGCGGGTTGTCCTTGAGGTTGGCGAACTGCCGGCAAGCAGCTTCCCATGCCAGCTCCAACCATGCTCTAAGAATGGCCTCACGTTCAGGCTCCGGCCGCAGCTTGGCCGCGTCCACCACCGACTGAACAACGCCCTCTTGACGATGCTGCCCGACAAACTCTTTGGCGATCTGCTCCTCTGTATTTGCTTGCCGCCGGTCGGCAAACTCGCCAAACCGATTGGCCACCTCAGCGACAACACCCATCATCACTGGTGGCATCACGTCCTGTTGACCCAAATCCACAACACCCGTTTCTGCACCCTTCGGAGCCGATACTAACCTTTGCCTCAAGTAATTGTCCATCCTGTCGAGCTGCTCCTGTGTGTTGACACCCAGCAATTCACCAGGAACCGCCTCGGGAACCGTCTCCACTGGCAACCCCATACGAATAATCGTGTTGAGTAAGGCTCCCACGGTCGTTTTCTCAACCACAGGATCCCAGAAACGCTCCGGATCCCTTAGCAACGGCAACACCGCGTCCGCTTGAAACCTGAACCGCATGTGGTGCATCTCGCGAATAGCCTGAATCTGATCAGCCGTGTACGTTGTCCCATCACTCAAAGTGATCACTTCGCCTCTTCGGCGAATAGCAGCGAGCTTGCCCGGATTCACCACGCACTCTAGCTTTCCGGAACGATTGCGCACCACACGACCATATTCCCCCGCATCATCAACGACTGCTGTCACTAACGTGAGCGCAACACCTGATCGCTTACGTAATCCTCTCAGCAACTCCGGCGAAGTCGCAGGAGCATCCACCGGAGCAACGATAACATGTCCATGATACCCTTCCAGCAAACGTGCAAGATATGCCAACGCATCCACAGGACCCGGAACCGGCGGCACATCCACAACACACACATTGCGACGATCTCCCAACACGCTTTTGACCGCCTGAGCCCCATACCCCACCAGCACAATCACCGGCGTCTCAGCTTGTTCGGCAGCATCCACTAACCACAGAATCATCGGTTTGTTAGCCACCTCTCGTACTGCCTTAGGCGTCCTCTCATCACTTCCCAACCGACGCCCTTGACCACCGGTAAAGATCACTACGAGATCGCTCGATTGGAGAAAGTGCGATGGAATAACTGTCTGCTGGTCTCTGGCGACGCCTGGCACGTGCTCCACTAATGTCTGCCCCACAGGTAACCATGACATCCAACTGTGATCTTTCCATTCCTCCGGTAACACAACCAGATTCTGAACAGCCCAACCTAACTCAGGCGGAACTCGAATACCCCGTCGAGTCCTCTTCTCCATATCAAATAACCAAATTGTGCTGCGGTGCATATCCACCGCAACATACAGACTCCCTTCCAGATGATGTGCATACTGCAACCACTCCCCGATCCGCGCATCCCTAACTACACCAGGCATCCCCTCCATCAATATCTGCCGAGTCGGACGAAGCTGATCATCCATAAACCGAATGACCCCTGCACCACTCTCCACCACCATGAGCGCCCCGTTAGGATCTTGAAGGAACGCATGCGGAGAACGCAAACCCGGCAAGGCTGCATAAGCGTGGCCCGTGGCACGGTCGATGACAATACCCAATCCCTTTTGGAACACGCTGCCAAGGAAGTATCGCCCATCGTCCAATGGTTGAATGTCGTTCAAGATAAGGCGCTGCCTCGTCGGAATCCCCCTACCAGCCCATATGGATTTCGAGGGATCATCCACCAGCAAGACGCTGCGTCCTTGCTGTCGCCACGCGGCGGCTTTCTCCGGAGACCGGGTCAGAAAATGTCCGAGGGGAGACCGAGCAAGTCCTCCATCATCCCAAAGGCTCCAATCCCAAGTGACCTGACGTGTATCAATGTCAATCTCAACTCCCATGTCAAATCCGCTTGAGCAGATTCGTATGCGCTTCTCATCATCCGAAAACGCAACGGTGTGCACGCTCCGTAACCACGGGTACTCTGGATAAGCGTATTCCCGCACCTGTTGCGTCCTCCGATCATACAATCTGACTGAGTCGCCACCACCAATCAGCATCCTCTGCTTATCCCCAGAGAACGCAACGCTGAGCGAAGGCTGCGATGCTTGTAGAGACCAGAAGCTGTCCTTGACATTGTCCTTCGACAACGATGTGGCTAAGACAAACCCACCTCGCCTGTGGAATACTCGCCGGTCGGCACCGCGCAGATATCTTGCAAACGGATCGTGTGATCGGAGATTAATAATTGCCTGTCGGTCTGACTCCAACTGCTCAGTATTCTTTATTGCCATCATGACATCCAAGCTTCTTCCAAGCGCTGGATTCACCGAATAATCTGATAGAAACTCTACTCCGCGAGTTTCGTCAACGACCATTTCCACTACTTCACCGGGTATGCGTAAATCCAACCGCGCAAGCAAAGCATGTAATGCTGCAGGCGTCATCGCATGCAAAACTCGCCGAGCATTAGTCGCTTCAGGAGAGGCAAGCGTGGATACCGTCTGCAACATAACTAACCCCAAACCCCTGGGCATTGGATGCAAAGCAAATATCAACTTCCCTAAAGCTTCAATCGCCTCCCGCCGTACTGACGTCTCCTCATCGCGTAAAGCCCATACCAAGGGAAGAATCGCTTCGGCATCTTCAGTACCGCCTAAATCCCGAATGGCTGCACACCGAGAAGCTACCTCATCACCCACAAACGCCTGGCGAGTAAGTGTGGTGACACGTGATGAAGTCGTCCTATCCGCCGGCAAAGCGATCAGCCGATCAATCGCGGGGAGGGCAGCCGCCGCAGCTGTGCTCGCCATCAAACTAGCTTCCGCCCTATGCGCCAATGGCATCGCGCCGCCATCGACCTGCGATATATCCCCTATGTTTTGAGACATCGCCGTCTGACCAAGATCTATAGCTACCATATGCTGATCGACCGCCTGAGTCATCTCCACCCCCGTCGCGTCGGTAAGCACACTGACCGCCGTGCCAGACGTGGCCTGATCGAGCACCGCCTGCAACTGCGCTGCTGCGGCAGAATCTCCTTGTGTCAACATGTCGGGCGGCTGAAGCGTCGCGGCTGTCTGCTCCGCCGCGGTGGTCAGCGTGACGCCTGCCTGATTCGTATGATCCATGGCGGCTAGGTCCTGAAAACCAGCGATGACCTCCTTGTAGCGCGGTGCTTCGGATAAGAACATGTCGGATGGCAGGTTCTTGACGAGCTGCAAGGTCTGATCGAGGATCTCCGCATCAACGTGTTGGGCATGCTGCATGAGTTCGTGGAGAGAAACGCCGAGGATGATTCCAATGGCGAATAACACAATGAACATGGGGACCCATCTCTTGGAAAAGCTGGAGGCGTCGCCCTCCTCCGTACTAACTGATGAATCACTCGATTTGTCCGATTCACCCGCTGAGAGTCGCTCTGATCCCTGTGCGCCAACCGTGGCAATCTTCGGTCCGTCGGTTTTCGTCATTACCGAGTCGGCGGCGAGGATGGCATCCGAAGCGCTGGCGGCTTTCGCCGAAGCGGCCAGCTCTTCCAAGCTGTGCGTTTCCCCTCGAATGAGCCGATGGTAGAGCGCTTCGTCCACCTCGCCGGACGCTGTCGGCGTGATCACCAGATAGGGAAATCCACGCTCCCTCAGGAGCGCCGTCATCCCCTCGGTATGAAAGCCACCGGCTACGAGGAGAACCGCGTCGGCCTTCTCGACTCCGCTCGCCCTGCTTCTCGACTCCGCTCCTTGCGGTCGCTCCGCTCGAAGAAGAACGCTATCTTTCGCGTTCGAGCGAGCGCCAGCGCGTTGAGAACGAGGCGTGTCACCTTGGACCCAGCTCAACGTGTTCTCGACCAACGCTCGATCGCGCGCTTCAGCCAACGTATAAAACTGTTCGATCAGCGGTTGGATCGCAGTGACGGCCTCGACATCCACTTCCGGCGACTGCCCATGTTGCACGCAAAACGCTACGAGCCGTTCCAGAGACGGTCGCTCCAAGCGATAGATATTCAGCTGCGCTCGTGTGAGCCGGACATGCACCGCATCCGTCAATAATCGCTGCCCCCGTCGCCATTGCCACCACTGGCGTTCATCCACATCCTGGGCCAGCGCCTCGCCCACCGAGAAGCTAAGCTGCTCGAGCTCGGGGTACAACGCGTGCATCTGCATCGTTCGACTTAACCGGAGATATTCGACAAAAGCAGCCAACGCCGGATAGTCCGGAAGTCCCACACCAGCCCGCGCTCCGAGTTGCACGCACTGCTCCAACGTATGCACCGTACTCGTCTGCCCGGCCTGGAACTGCAGCGTCACCTGTCCCAATTCGGACTGCAACGATGCATCGCCGGACGGTTGCGCCGCAACACTCATCGCGCGCAGAAACGCCTGCTGCTCCTGCTGGATCACCAGCTTGGAAGGGAGTTCCCGCTCGACAGCCGTCAGGCGGGCAAATCGCACCACGTTCGGCGCGATTGCCTCCGCATCCACGTTGATGTCGGCGCGACCGGCACGTTGCAGCACCTGCTCAACGTATTCCATCAAGGTTAACTCGCTATGCTGAAACCGATGCTCCAACTCCACAAGCTCATTGAGCGGTGGATGAACCAATCGAGCTTGCAAATCCTCCAGTGCGCGGCCGATGCGCTCCAGTACTGCTACGGCTGGCGGCTGGCGGTCAATGATCGATCGGAACGCGGCCAGATTCTCTTCATAGATCGACTGAGTCTCCACGCCGCGCATCTGTAGAGGAAGCTGTTTGACAACCGCCTGATACTCGTGACCGGTCATCTCCCCGTTATCCAGAAACACCTGAGCCAATTTCTGTCGTGCCTCGCGCGATCTCGGAAACCGCTGAAACAAATCCAGGGCAAACGGCGTCCACGCACCTTCCGAAGCCACATGCGTGACGCCGTAGGTCTTGTAGAGATGTTCGAGGATCCGCCCCTCGGCCAACTGGGCGTCGGTCTGCGTGTGGAGATCTTGGAGAAGAATGACGGTGGGACGAGATGCTGGACTCGAGACTCGCGACTCGAGACTCGAGTCGCTCTGCGTCGGTTGCCAGACATCGAGGATCTGGCCGTCTGCGGGCGGGATCGAGAGGGCGGAGAGATCCTGGAGACTCGCCAGGCTCAGAGGTGTTAGTGTAGCGGTGGACGATGGACTGTGGTCGGTGGACGGTTTCTCTTTACCCACCATCCCTTGTTTCGCATCCAGCTCCCGGAGATTCCGTTGGCGGACGGCCTCATGAGAGGCCTGTTTCCCGGAGAAGATGGACTTGGTGGAGGGGGCGGCCCAGAGATCTGGTGTGGGCAGACTCAGGAGGAGCGCGAGACCTAAAGCAAGGCCACGGTAGAAGACCCAAATGTTTCTGTAAGGTTGTATATGCATATACTGGAATACAACTCGTCGATTTTAAACTATATTAGAAAGTATGCCACACAACTAGCTCATACGGAAGAGCGCGAGGAGAAATCCCCCTGGTGGGTAGCCATCCTGAAAGAACAGCGGCGGAGGTGCTTCCAGAGCTGCTGCGCCAGTGCTCCGTCCACACAATCCCAACCAATTCGTGTTCGAGCGATCCGCCAAAGGTCTTTGGCGGAGAGTCGAGAACGCGCTGGCGCTTCTCGACTCCGTCCCTCGACTCGCTCTGGACTCCGCTCGAAGCCGAACAACTGGTCTCATCGGATGGACAATACTGAGGTGAGGGATCGAAGATCAAAACGCCGAGGTTGCCGTTCTTAAGAGCGCCTAACACATTGCCAGTGTGGCCGCGTTGCGGCCAAACTAGGATTGCTGCAAGGCGCGACGACGAAGGCGTACCAATCGCAGAGCGGTACGTCGAGGAGGAGCAACGCCGCAGCGGGACAGGTTTCGCCACAACCCGAAGGGACGCGGATCTTTGCGACGTAGGCGTCGTCGCTCGTCGTTGACGGATCGTGTCCTTGATCCGCCGTCCTCCTCGTTCCTTGTCTGCGAGCCAACCCTCTCGCGTCGCGACCATACTGGCAATGTGTTAGGCGCTCTAAGTCTTGCGTCCGATCTTGGCGTTACTTGCAGCTTGTTACTTGAAGCTTGCGTCCGCTTTTCGCGTTACTCGTGTCTCGAGTCTGCAATCAGACGATGCGAGGAAAAAGCGGGGCACCGCGTTCGATCCGCATGCCGGTTGCCAGAAGTGGTGCCTGGTTGGCTTTCAACAGATCGAATATCTGGAGATCAGAAAGCTTGACGCTCGAAAACGATGATGGTTCACCGAGCCGACGCCACATCTCTTGGGTCGTTGTCGGCATCCACGGCGAGAGCGCGATCGCCACAGCGCGCAACGTCAACGCCACCGATGCCAGCACGGCGCCGGCATTCTGCTGCTCGCCGCTCTTGACCAACGCCCACGGCTTGCACTCGTCAAGCAACCGATTGCCCGCCCGCACCGGCTCCCAGATCGCGTCGAGCGCCGCATCGAACGCCCGTCGATCCATCGCGTCCGCCAAACGCTGCGGTAGTGCCTGGACGGCCGCCGTAATCTCGGCAGCGCGATGAGCGAACGCCGCCGGCATCGCACCGCCAGCGGCGAGCGACGGCGGCAGCACGCCGCCGAACGACTGCTCCACGATATGCAGCGACCGCTGCAGCAGGTTGCCGAGGTCGTTCGCCAGATCACTGTTGATCCGTAGCACGAGCGCATCCTCGCTGAACGATCCGTCGGAACCGAACGGCGCCTCCCGCAGGAGAAAGTACCGGAGCGCATCGGCGCCGTAGCGACCAACCAGCTCGACCGGATTCACCACGTTGCCGACCGATTTCGACATCTTCGACTGCCCCACCAGCCACCAGCCGTGCGCAAAGATCTGCCGCGGCATCTGGTCATCGGGGAATCCGAGCGCGTGCAGCATGATCGGCCAGTAGATCGCATGGTGCCGCAGGATATCCTTGCCGATCATGTGTATGGTAGCTGGCCACCAACGCTTGAACTGCTCGTCATCGCGGCCGTACCCAACGGCACTGATGTAGTTAATCAGCGCATCGAACCAAACATAGACGACGTGCTGCTTGCTGAACGGCACGCCGATCCCCCACGGCACACGGCTCCGATCGCGCGTGATGCAGAGATACTCCGGCAACGGCCGCTCCAGAAGACTCAGCGCCTCGTTACGCCGCACCTCTGGCTGGATAAATGTAGGATGCTCCTGCACGTGGCGCCGCAACCAGAGACGCGACTCCTCAAGCTTCAGATTGAACGTGTCCTCCTCCATCGTCGCCACAGGCCGCTTGCAGCTCGGGCAACTCCCCTTCTGCGACGCCTCATCCCACGTCCCCGCGTCCTTTAGATCACCCACCGTCCAGAACGTCTCGCACGGCGTGCAGTACCAGCTCGAGTAGCCGAACTGGTGCAGCTTTCCCTCACGGTGCAACCGCTCCAAGATTGCCTGCACCGTCTTGACATGCCGCGGCTCCGTCGTCCGGATGAAATCGTCGTAGCCGATCCCCAGCAACCGCCACAACTCCTGAAACGTCCCCACCACCTGATCGACAAACGCCTTCGGCTCCATCCCCTGCTCGCGCGCCGCCTGCGCGATCTTCTGCCCGTGCTCGTCGGTCCCCGTCAGAAAATAAACCTCGTCGCCTCGCAGACGATGGTAACGCGCCAGGCAATCGGCCGCGACCGTACTATACGCATGTCCGATGTGCGGCGCCGCGTTCACATAGTAGAGCGGTGTGGTGATGTAGATTCGACTCATCGCTGCCCCAACTCCAATGCCAGCACTTGCAACACCAGCTTCACGTTCGCCCGCTGACGCACCGCCTGATACGCCCGGTCAACCGCCTCCAGCGACCGCGCCACACTCTGCGACGACATGCGTCCCGCCAACGTCCGCAGCGTTGAGCGTCGATCACCGTGCACCAGCGGCGCCGATTCCCCACGCCACTGCAGCTGCCAGAGATCGCGATACCAATGTGCCAACACCTCAAGCTCCTCGGTCAACCGCTCCCGATCGTCGGTCGTCAACACCCCCAACAAATCCGGCGGCTCCCGCAACAACGCATTCACGACGCGCTCCCGCTTCGCCATCCATCCACCCGACGCCATCTCCACGGCCCGCCCGATCCGGCCATCAGCCCCCTGCGCCACCAAACGCGCCGTCGAGCGCTCAACGCCATGCCGCTGTATCAACAGATCGCCCACCACCTCCGGCTCGACCGGCACCACACGCACGATCTGACAGCGCGACACGATCGTCGGCAGCAGGCGATCGGTGCTCGAACCGGTCAGCACGAGCGTCGATCCATCCGGCGGCTCCTCGAGCGTCTTGAGCACCGCGTTGGCGGCATCCTCCGTGAGCGTGTCGGCGTTGACAATGAGCGCCACACGCCTGCCCCCCATCATCGGCTTCATCCCAAACGCTTTCAGAATCGCGCGCACCTGATCGATCTTGATGCCCGATCCGCCGTCCGCCTCCGCCATCAAGAGATCCGGATGATTGCCCGACGCCACCAAGCGACACGCCTGACACCCCCCGCATGCATCGCCACTCTCACCGATGCCGCAGACAATCGCTTCCGCAAACTGCCGCGCCACAAACCGCTTGCCGACGCCGACCGGCCCAAGGAAGAGATACCCCTGCGTCAACCGACGGCGCGCCAGCACCGACCGCAGAAACCTCACCGCCAACTCCTGTCCTACTACCTCACTTAATGCCATATCGCCGAAACCCAATTGACACTCGTGAGACTCTTAACAAGCTGAACGCTTCGAGCGAGATGCCCGATGGGTGGCGCGAGCGCGGGGGACCCCAACGTCTGCCCGCAGCGCCCCCTGTCGATTCCCACACGCTCTGGTCTTCGAGCTAAGCGTGGAGACCGTGGTATGGCGAGGACAGCCGTGGGGGTGCGCGAACGCCAGGACCCATCGGGCATCTGCAAGAATCTTAACGATTGATGAAGCATGCTCGCGTTATCCATGTTTCACAATCAGATCCCACACCACTGCCTCTATCGCTCGCTGCAACGCCCCCACCGACTGCGTCGCATCCAGCACCAAGTACCGCGACGGCGCTCGACGCGCCATCCGCAGATACCCCGCCCGCACCCGCCGATGAAACTCCAAATCCCGCCGCTCGATCCGATCCGGCCGCCCCGCCCGCCGCAACCCGATCCGTGGCTCCAGATCGAGCAGGATCGTCAGATCCGGCCGCACACCATCGGTCACCCATCGCCCGATCCGCTCCAACCACGCCCGATCGACGCCGAGCCCGTCACCCTGATACGCCAGCGTTGAGTCGAGATACCGGTCGGAGATCACCACCTCGCCCCGCCGGAGAGCCGGCTGCAGCACCCGCTTCACATGCTCCGCCCGCTCCGCCATATAGAGGAGCGCCTCGGTCTTCCCCTCGATCTCCAGCCGCGACTTCAGCAACACGCGCCGCAGCCCAACGCCCAACTCCGTATCGCCTGGCTCACGCGTCAGCCGTACCGGCACCCGCCGCCGCGCCAGCGCCGCCGCCAGCCGCCGCGCCTGCGTACTCTTCCCGCTTCCTTCAGGTCCTTCGAAAACGATGAACACACCTCGTTGCATGCTGGACCTCGCACGTCGTGCGTGAGCAATAGCCATTAAACTTTCAACCTCAGCTTTTTAAGTCTCAATACTCGTCTTCTGACCATGCCCCGAACCTTAAACTATACTCTACTTTAATCTCAACTTGATCCGAGCTCCTTCTCTTGTATCTTCCAACTGAGCTAGAGGATCTATCGCTTTTCGAATCTCATCGGCCAAATCATACCTCCTATGTTTCTTATCATCACGCAATCGCTTCCTAGCATTGACAGCGATCTCAACCGCTTCGCTCAATTTCCTTTCGCGCTCTCGTTCATCAGATTCCATCCACAAACTATAAACGTGAGCATCGCTCCAGCGCCCCACATATGCCCACTCCCCAACCCAAGACTGTAACAATTGCTGAGATACTTCTTCCCAACCCAGATCAACCCGCCCCACTTCCCCTAACGCACCGCCACACTGCTGCAGCACTTCAATAAGCGTATGAAGAGGAGTAATTATCCTGTTTTGCACTTGCTCCCGATTGTCTATCTCTGCCATAAGCTGATGAACTACCCGATCCGCTCCCTCTGAAGCAAAGAGATCGTCACCCTCTATACCAAGAATTTCTGCCAGCTCCCTTATCTGCTTAGCGCACTCCTCAGCCATCCACACGCGCTCTGCCTCACTACCTTCTCCTTGATCCAACCACCGATTTCCTTGGCGAACCAACTCATCTAATACACCAAGCGCTTCTGGAGTATTAAAATCGCTATCCATCTCCCGCTGAAAATTCTCTTTCATCTCACTCAACCAAGCCAAAACCATCAATCGCACCGATTCAGAACCATGGCCATTCGGCGGAGGAGGATGATGCTTCCTTTCCCACGCCAACCCCCCTTCGAAAGAACGAAAGCGTCCTAGGTGCGTTTTGATTTCCTCTAAGCGAGACTGCGAATAGTCGATCGGTGAGCGATACAACGCACCCAGAAAGAAAAACTTCAGCACTGCCTCCTCTCCTCCAGCCTCTTCAAGCGCCTTGGCAACGGTGATGAAGTTGCCGAGGGATTTGGACATCTTCTGGCCGTTGATGGTGAGGAGGCCGTTGTGGATCCAAAACTTGGCGAAGGAATCTGACTTGCCGGTGAAGGCCTGCGACTGAGCCACCTCGTTCTCGTGGTGCGGGAAGACGAGATCAACGCCGCCGCTGTGAATATCGAACGTCTCGCCGAGATACTGCATGCTCATCGCCGAGCACTCGATATGCCATCCGGGACGACCCGGCACGAGCGCCGGCTGTTCATTCGGCGCTTGATCGCTCCACTGTGGTTCGCCGGGCTTGGCTGCCTTCCAGAGCGCGAAGTCGAGCGGATCGCGCTTCTCCTCGCCCGACTCAACGCGCGCGCCGGACTCGAGCTCGTCCACGCTCCGGTTGGAGAGCTTGCCGTAGCCGTTGAACGCGCGCACGGCAAAGTAGACATCACCGTTCGCCGCCCCGTACGCCGAGCCCTTGCGCACCAACGCCTTGATCAGCTGCTGCATCTGCGGGATGTGCTCAGTCGCTTTCGGCTCTTTGGTCGGTGGCAAGATACCGAGCTGGCTCATCGCCGCATGGTACGTCTCGAGATAGTGTCCGGCTACCTGCTCGGTGGTTTGCCCCGTCTGGTTCGCCTTCTGAATGATCTTGTCGTCCACATCGGTGACGTTACGAACAAACATCACCTTGTAGCCGCGATACTCCAGGTAGCGGCGGATGACGTCAAAGACGTAGGCGCTGCGAGCGTGACCAATGTGGGGATCGTCATACACGGTAGGGCCACACACGTACATCTTGAGCTCAGGCTGTTGCGTGGGAAGCGGCAACTCTTGAAGCTGCCGAGTCAGCGTGTCGTAGATGCGGATCGCCATGCAGGAAACCGTCAGGTGCGGTGCGGCCGCTCGGATTGACCGGTCGCCTGCCGCTGCTCCTCATGCCATTCCTTCAGATGCGACTCGATCAAATCAATCTCCCGCTGCAACCGCTCCAGCCGCTCCGTCAGCGGATCCGGCAGCGACGTGTAGTCGAGATTGGCACCGGGGACGCGTCGGCCTGCCTGTTTGGCGATGCGACCCGGCACACCAACAACCGTGGAGTTCGGCGGCACATCGCGCAACACGACGGCGTTGGCACCGATCGCCACATTGTCGCCGATGACGATGTTGCCCAGCACCTTGGCACCGGTGCCAACAACGATATTGTTCCCGAGCGTCGGATGACGCTTGCCATGCTCCTTACCGGTGCCGCCGAGCGTCACCCCCTGAAAGAGCGTCACGTTGTTGCCGATGATTGTCGTCTCCCCAACCACCACACCCATTCCGTGGTCGATAAAGAGTCCATCGCCGATCTTCGCCCCCTGATGAATCTCAACCCCCGTTGCCCACCGCGCCGTCTGAGAGATCCAGCGCGGGAAGAACGGCACACGCATCCGCAACAACCGATGCGCGATCCGGTAGGCCATGATCGCGTGCAACCCCGGATAGGTAAAAATCACCTCCCAGTAGTTCGTCGCTGCCGGGTCGCGCTCGAAGACCGCCTTGACTTCACGTTGGAAGAAAATACTGACCACAAGCGCGTACACCACAATCACTATCAACAACGCAATCAACGCCTGTACCATACGCTATCCTCGCACAACTTTGACCGAACAAGCCATGATCACCAGAGCACCAGAGCACCAGAGCACCAGAGAAGCAATGACGCAAACAACTACTCTCGCATTACTGGTAACCCGGTGACTTGGTGACCCGGTAACCCAATCTCTTCGTTAACAGGACAACGGCGTACGCCGCAATCCCTTCGGCGCGCCCAATCGCCCCCATCCGCTCGTTCGATGTCACCTTTACGTTCACCGATGACACCGGAACATCCGCGGCCGACGCGATCACCGCGCACATCCGCTCCTGATATGGCCCAAGCCGCGGCTCCTCCGCAATCACCACCGCGTCGATATTCGACACGCGATACCCTGCCCGGACAATCATCTGCTGCGTCCTTCGCAACAACTCCACACTGGCAATTCCCTTCAGCGATGGATCGCTACTCGGGAAGTGGCGACCGATATCGCCAAGACCTGCTGCCCCAAGCAACGCGTCGCAGATAGCATGAAGCAACGCGTCAGCGTCCGAGTGCCCGTCCAGCCCGCGCCCGTGCGGAATCTCCACGCCACCCAGCCACAGCGGCCGACCTTCTGCGAATCGGTGGATATCGTAACCGATGCCTACCGAAACCCGGGGGACGGGGGATGGGGGACGGGGAACAAGACCCCGTCGGACGGAACCACGTCGTTGGTTGTTGGCCGTTGGTCGCTTGTCCTTCGACGATCTTTTACGAATGACAAGCGACGAGCGACGCTTCACGCCGTACGCACTCCAGCTGTCAGCAGCGCTTCGGCCATCACCAGATCCTCTGGCGTCGTGATCTTCATGTTGCGGTACGATCCGCGCACGATCCGCACCGGCCGCCCCAGCGCCTCGACCGCCGCCGCCTCATCCGTCGGCACATCGCCACGGGCACGCGCCAACCGATACGCCTCCAACAACACCGAACGAGCAAACATCTGTGGCGTCTGCGCCTCCCATAGCACGTCGCGACGCATCGTCGACTCGACAAGCCCGCTGGCATCGACCTGCTTGATCGTCGGCTTCACCGGCACAGCCAAGATGGCACCACCATCCGGCATCTGCTGCGCTCCCGCGATCAACTGCTCCAGCTCCTCAACGGTCAGCAGCGGTCGCGCCGCATCATGAACAGCCACGTACGTGGAGGACGGGCTGGACTGCTCGACACCCGCCAGCACGGAATCGCATCGATGCTCACCGCCCTCGACGATACGAACGACCTTCGCAATACCCCAACGCCGTACCAAATCCGTCACCTTCGGTTTACCGACGGCACTAACGACTACGACGATCTCTCCGATCGCAGCGCACGATGAGAACGGCTGCAGCGTGTACGCCAGCATCGGCCGATCCCACAGTTGAACGAACGCCTTCTCCTCAGACGCTCCAAGCCGCTGCCCACGCCCCGCCGCAACTACGACAGCACTGACGGACACTGCTAATTCCAGAAGACGTCCACCGTCCACCGCCCCCCGTCTACCGACAAGATATTGGCCGTGGACAGTGAACGATCAGCGATGGACGAGCGATCCAGCGCCGCGGACGACACGCTCACGACGCCTGCGTCTGTGTCTGTGCGGCCGGTTGCGGCGCCGGTGACATCGGTGCCGCATTCCTCGACGATCCCTCGAGCTTCGCGAACACCATCCGACCCGCCGACGTCTGCAGTACCGATGTCACCGTCGCGCGCACCGTCTGACCGACCATGGAGCGGCCATTCTCCACCACGACCATGGTCCCATCGCCCATATACGCGACCGCCTGATTGTACTCCTTGCCCTCTCGTACCAACCGCACTTCCATCTGCTCGCCCGGCAGCACCACCGGCCGCAACGAATTTGCCAGATCGTTGATGTTCAGCACCTTAACACCCTGCAGCTCGGCGATCTTGTTCAAGTTGTAATCGTTCGTCAACACTTTGGCATCCAGCACCTGCGCCAGCTTCACCAGCTTGGCGTCAACATCCGGCACATCCGGAAACACCTCATCATGCACCTTCACCGAGACGTTCGGATTCTTGCGAATCTTGTTCAGCACGTCGAGCCCCCGACGCCCGCGATTGCGCTTGAGCGGCTCCGCTGAGTCGGCGATGTGCTGCAGTTCCGTCAACACGAACCGCGGCACCACGAAACTCCCTTCGACGAAGCGTGTCACGATGATGTCGGCGATCCGGCCATCGATGATGACGCTCGTGTCCAACACGATCAAATCACCCCGCTGATCCTGCCGCGCAAACTTGACGTACGGGATGATGACGTTGAACTCATCCTTCCCGCGCATCGCCATCACCATCCCGAGATAGCTGAAGATCAACAGGATGGCCAGCCGCAACCCAGCCTTGATCGTCTCATCCATCGGCACCACATCCAGCGATGCTGATAGCAATCGCGCCAGCAGAAGCCCCAGCAGCAAGCCGAACACGGTCGCCGACAGCCCACGCACCGAGATCCGTCGCATGCTGAACTCCAGCGCCACCACCGCGCCGGCAATCCCCACACCCACCATGGACCCGATCCATCCCCAGAGATCGGACGGCACCCCCAACACGCTTCCCACCTGATACCCGGCATATCCGCTCAACAACGCAAAGAAGATTCGAATGGATGCAATCGACATGATCACTCCTCCAAACACATGACGCAGCGGAACGCAGCAGTCTACCGCGGTCCGCCGAAGAAAAACCCTCGATTCCCCGATGTGGAAACCCCCGGCTTGGCGTCTGTCGGCTTGCGACTCTCTTGCTCTTTGTCTTTGGCGGTATCCCGCCGCAGCAACTTCCATGGATGCGCCTTGAGATCCTGAACGAACGCCAACAGCTCCATATACAGCGCATCGTCCATCAACAACCGACCCAACGTCCCCTCACCGGTACGAATCTGTTCCATAATGGCACGTAACGACTCGGACGACGCATGCAACGAACTGACCAACTCCTCCGACCGTGCCACCGTATGCTTCATCGACGACCGGAACACCGGATCGCCCACCACATCATTGACCGAATTGACCAGCGTCTGGAAATCGCCGAGCGCATTGTAGCCCTGCTCCGCCACCCGATCGATGGGGATCGGATCATACCCGTACAACATCCCTCCGTCCGGCAACGGCCTGCGGCTGTTGCCCGGCGCAATCTCCAGATATTTCTCTCCCAATAACCCCAACGTGTTGATGTTCCCGGATGAGTCATCGGGAATATGCACACCCTCCCGCACCCATCCGACCAGCTCGACGCGGTACCGACCACCCTGCGTTTGATCCAGCAACCGGATCGTTTCGATCTGCCCGACCTCCACACCCGAGATCCGGACCGGCGCGCCAACCTCCACGCCGGTCACCACACCGAACCGCACGATAATCCGGTAACCGCGCTTGATAAACCCAAACTCCCCCACCGAGAAGACGATCACGCCCAGGATGATGATACCGATCAGAACGAACAGCCCAACCTTGAGCTCAACACCCGTTCGTGATGCCATATCGCCCCCTCGTTACTGAAAGATTATCTCGCTACCGCTACGCCTCAAGTCAACCGCTTAGGATGAAGCGCCAGATCCCCTCTGCTTCCATGCCGTTTCGACCCAGTCCACCAATGGGGTCAGACCTCTTGCGTGAGCCACGCTGCCCGGCGTGAGGTCAGACCCCGTTGTAGCAACGAACCGCTCTTCGCGCCCGACTTTCCACGCCCGTCCCATCACGCCCGATGTTCCGCCCCCCCACGTCTCCAACCCCGTGTCCCGCGCTCATTCCCCTTCCGTGATCGGCCCTCGCGCCGCGCCGGTCACGAACTGCTTGACGATCGGATTCGTCGTATGCCGGATTGCCTCAGGCGTACCGACCGCGATAATCCGACCCTGATACAGCATGGCGATCCGCGTGGCGATCTTGTAGGCGCTCGTCATGTCATGCGTCACCGCCACTGACGTCACCTTGAGCTTGTCATGCAACATGCAGATCAGATCGTTGATCGCGTCAGCCATGATCGGATCAATCCCGGTGGTCGGCTCATCATACAACATAATCTCCGGACGCATGCACAACGCACGCGCCAGTCCGACGCGCTTGCGCATCCCGCCGGAGAGCTCCGATGGCCGCCGCTCCTCGATCTCTTCCAGCCCAACGATCGTCAGCGCCTCACGCACCCGATCGGCGATCTCCCGCTCCTTCAACGGGCTGTGCTGCCGTAACCCAAACCCGACATTCTCACCGACCGTCAACGAATCAAAGAGCGCCGCGCCTTGAAAGAGCATGCCGAACCGCATCCGCAACTGATCCAGCTGCTGCCCGCGCGCCCGACTGATATCCTGCCCGTCGATCAGCACCTGACCAGACTCCGGCAACAACAAACCGATCATATGCTTTAACAACACACTCTTCCCGCACCCGGAGCGCCCGATGATCACCATCGTCTCACCCCGTGCCACCGTCAGATTCAAATTCTCCAGCACCGGACGGTCGCCAAACGACTTGCACAGATTGATGACTTCGATCACGTCTTCAAACCCGTGCTCACGTGCCCACGTTCCTGAGTACCCAGGTGCTCAAATACCGAGCGGACGTGGGAACAAAAACACACACGCACAGGGTATCTCAACGCCTGGGCACGCATGCACTCAAGCACATAGGCACGGGTGCTCATCGGAACAGGAAATAAAACATTGCCGTCAACAAACAGTCCGCCGCCACGATGAGAATAAACGACATCACCACGGAGAGCGTCGTCGCACGCCCCACCCCTTCCGCCCCGCCCTCCGTCCGGAAACCTTCGTAGCACGCAACGATCGCGATGATCGCCGCGAACACCATCGCCTTGATTAGCCCGGTCGCGACATCCTTCAATACCAGCGGATCGAACGTCATGCGCCAGTAGAGCGTCGAACCAAGCCCCAGCTTGTACACGCCGATCACGTACCCGCCGATGATCCCGGAGAAATCGGCGTACGACGTCAGGAGCGGCAGCATCGTCACCAGCGCAATGAACCGCGGCACCACCAGATACTTTACCGGATCGATCGCCAGCGCCTGCAGCGCATCGATCTGCTCGGTCACCTTCATCGTCCCGAGTTCCGCCGTGATCGACGCCCCGACGCGCCCCGCAATCACCAATGCCGTCAGCACAGGCCCCAGCTCGCGCGTCATCGACAACGCCACCAAGCTGGCGATGTAGATCCCGGCACCGATCTTCTGCATCTGGTAAGCGCTCTGCAACGCCAGCACCATGCCAGTGAAGAACGCTGTCAGGAACACGATCGGCAGACTGCTCAGCCCGATGCGCCAAAAATGAATCAGGAGCGGTGGTCGACGCTGCGGCACCGCGACCAACCAGCTGATAGTCTGCCCGAGCAGCAGCGATATCCCGCCGATATAGGCGGCGAAGCCGACGAACCGAACGCCGATCCGCCCGAACCAATCCTGCAACGACAACGCCCCGCTGCTCACCTTCATTCGCAGGCACAGATGATCACAGATACCATGTCATAGACCATCACAGACAACCGTGAACCACCCCGACCATCAACACTCATTGTACGTTTCCCATCTGCGCCGATCTGTAGGAGAGCGCCCCTGGCGCAAATCAAAACTGCCAGCGGTGCTCCACCCCCATAAACTCTTCCTCTTTGGTCACACCGACTTTGACGTTCTGATGCTCGCTGAGCTGGTACCGCACCTGGACCTCATCGCCCCCCTGCCGTTCGTCGCCCTGCGGTTCGGCGTTGATGAACGTCCGGAAACCGATCGCCAACCCTTCCCCCATCTGCCGGCTGATCAGCAACTGATCGGCCGTGCCGGCGTGCTGCGCCATATCCCATCCCTGCCACACGGTCGATCCCTGCGCCGTCACCAAATCCACCTGCCGGAAGACCGTCGGCGTTCCCAAATCGCGCAGATCGATATTGCCTTCGACGCGCAAGGTGCTGCCGCTGGCACTGACAAACGTCGCATCGTGAAACTGCACCGTCGGCCACGGCCCCTCAAACTGCAAATGCGCCGACTGGTACCGCATGGGACCGACTGACCCGTCGGTCGAACGGAGCGCCCCACGCACCCACGGCGATGGGAGCTTCCCATCAACCGACAGCGTCCCGCTTAACGTGCCGATCGCCTCATCCTTGAGCCGCAGCCGCGACATCCCCGCCAGATCACTCAGCCGGATCCGATCGAGCGTTGCCGTTGCCCGCAACTCGTACGGCGGCTCCGATTGCACTTCGCCTTGCAGGCGAAACTGCCGACCGATCGCCAACCGACGCGCCACCCATCCATCGGGCGTCCATCGCCAACGACCGCGAACCGGCGCGATGGGCGCATCGTCGATGAACAGTCGATGCCCAAGCACACCGCCGCTCACCGCTGATTGACTGACCTTCCGTCTCGCCGCCACCAGCACGCGACCCGACAGACGATGCTCGCCAAACCGCACATCGCGGAACTGCCCGCTGACCGCCGCGCGCCCCATCGACGGCATCCACACGACGACATGCGCCGTACCGCCACCGTCAACTGATCCAGCGCCGTTGGATCGCCGCAACCAAAACCGAGCCTTCCGCCCTGGCAGATCCAGCTCGCCACGCACCGCCAGCGCAACATCGGCACACACGACATGACCGGCCAACCGACCCGCCGCATCTGATCCCGACAATTCCCATCGAGCCGTCACCGCGGTCGTCGTGCCCGCCAGCTCACCAACGCTGCTCCACCGACCGGTCGCCCCGTCGTATTCGCCACTCACAGCCACAGTCGTATCCGCCACCGCGCCGCGCAAGCGCTTCACGACCAGACGACGATGCCTCCATTCCACCGCTCCGGAGAGATCGCGCGCAACCGGCTGCGCCTCACCCTTGGCACCGATCATCCGCCCATCATCAATCTGCAGCCGTATCCCACCCGGTATGTTCGGCGGCATCCCCCAAGCCACCGCTGCTCCCCCATCCCCTGAGCGCGGCAAGCGTACCACCGGCGATTTCAGCCGCACATGAAACACCGCGTGGGGCCCGATCCACAACCACTCCCATAACCCGGGTGTCGCCGAGATCCTCGGAATGCGCACCGACCATCCCTGATCAACCGCTTCCTCGCTGGACACCTTCCCCACGCGCACATCCGAGAGAATCAATCCAGAACGTAACCCACCGCTCAACGCGCCAATCTGCACCGGCTGACCCAACCGCTGCGACAACCATCGCTCCAGACGCGGATGCGCAAACCGCACGATCTGGCGCCGCTGCGCGAACGCGATGCCGCCAGCCAACACCACCGCGCACACCACGATACCGAGGCCGCACCGCAGCCGCCACCAGATGATCCCCTTGAGCACGACTCATCACCGCAACGCTCGTACCGCTTCGCTACAATCAACCGATGAAGCTCAGCGGATCCCCTGCCCACGCTACCGCTTCGCCCCAGCCAACCGGCGGTGCCAGGCACTTTCAAGACAGAAACCGTGCCAGGCACCGTGAAGCAACGAACCGGTAGACGGACTAGCTGCTCACCGGCACGACGGCCTCTCGAAACACCAACTTCTCGCCGTCATCGCCCCGCACGATATGCATCGACTGCCCCGACTTCAGCGAACCTGCAATCAACTCCTGCGCCAACGGATCCTCGAGATACCGTTGGATCGTCCGCTTGAGCGGCCGCGCCCCATACATCGGATCAAACCCCTTGTCGATCAGGAAATCCTTTGCCTCCTGACTCAACTCGATCGTAATCCCCTGCTCCTTGACGCGCGCCACCACGTTGGCCACCTCGATCTCCACGATCTGCTGCAGATCCTCGCGCGTCAGCGGACGGAAGACGATGATATCGTCCACCCGGTTGATGAACTCCGGCTTGAACGCCCGCTTCACCTCGTCAAGCAACTTCCCCTTGATCGCCTCGTACGTCAACTCCGCCTGCTGTGACGCGAAACCGAGCGATCCCTGTTTCTTCAACATCTCAGCGCCGATGTTCGACGTCATGATCAACACCGTATTCTTGAAGTTGACCCGCCGCCCAAAACTATCGGTGAGCCGCCCATCCTCCAACACCTGCAGCAGAATGTTGAAGACATCCGGATGCGCCTTCTCGATCTCATCGAGCAACACCACGGAGTACGGCCGACGACGCACCTTCTCCGTCAGCTGACCGCCCTCCTCGTAGCCGACGTACCCCGGCGGCGCCCCCACCAATCGCGAGACGTTGAACTTCTCCATGTACTCCGACATGTCGACCTGCACGATCGCATCCTGGTCGCCAAACAAGAACTCCGCCAGCGCCTTGGCCAGCAGCGTCTTCCCCACGCCGGTCGGCCCCAGAAAGATGAATGACCCGATCGGCCGCTTCGGATCCTTGATGCCGGAGCGCGAACGCCGGATGGCGCGCGCAATCGCACCGATCGCCTCCTGCTGGCCAACGACGCGATGATGGATCTCATCCTCCATCTTGAGCAGCCGCTCCATCTCCTTCTCTTGCAGCTTCACCACCGGCGCGCCGGTCCACTTCGTGACGATATAGGCGATGTCCTCGCCCGTCACCTGCGGCTGCGACTCCGACTTCGTCTTCTTCCACTCCTGCTTCACCTTCTCGAGCTGATCTTTCGACTCCCGCTCCTGATCGCGCAGCGCCGCGGCCTTCTCGAAATCCTGCCCCTTGATCGCCGCCTCCTTCTCCTTGCGGAACGCCTCGATCTTCAGCTCCAGCTCCTTGAGCGATGGCGGCATCGTCAGCACCGAGAGCCGCGCCCGCGACCCGGCCTCGTCGATCAAATCGATCGCTTTGTCCGGTAGAAAACGCCCGGTGATGTAGCGGTCGGACAGCCGCGCCGCCGCCTCCAGTGCCTCGTCGAGAATCTTGACGCGATGATGCGCCTCGTACCTGTCGCGCAGCCCCTTGAGGATCAGCACCGTCTCTTCAACGCTCGGCGGCTCCACCAGGATCGTCTGGAACCGCCGCTCCAGCGCCGCATCCTTCTCGATATACTTCCGGTACTCGTCGAGCGTCGTCGCACCGATACACTGGACCTCGCCACGCGCCAGCGCCGGCTTCAAAATGTTCGACGCATCGATCGCCCCCTCCGCCCCACCGGCTCCGACCAACGTGTGGAGCTCGTCGATAAAGAGGGTGATGTTCTCGGAACGCTTGATCTCGTCCATCACCGACTTGATCCGCTCCTCGAACTGCCCGCGGTACTTGGTGCCCGCCACCATCAGCGCCAGATCGAGAATGATCACCCGTTTGTCGCGCAAAATCTCCGGCACGTCGCCCTTGACGATGTTCTGCGCGAGCCCCTCGACGATCGCCGTCTTCCCGACGCCCGCCTCCCCGAGCAGCACCGGATTATTCTTCGTCCGACGCGCGAGAATCTGAATCACCCGCTCGATCTCATCCTCCCGCCCGATCACCGGGTCCAGCTTGTTGTCGCGCGCCAACGCCGTCAGATCCCGTCCGAACGCATCGAGTGCCGGCGTCCGTGTCTTCCCCCCGGCCGGCGTCCCGCTACCACCCGACGGCCCCGATGAGCCGAGCAACTTGATCACCTCGTTGCGCACCTTGCCCAAATCTAGGTCGAAGTTGAGCAGCACCTGCGACGCAATCCCCTCGCCCTCCTTGAGCAACCCGAGCAGCAGGTGCTCCGTCCCGATGTAGTTGTGATTGAGCGCCCGCGCCTCGTCCATCGCCAACTCGATCACCTTCTTCGCCTGCGGCGTGAACGGGATGTCGCCCGAGACGACCGTCGCCGGTCCCGGCTGCACCAACTTCTCGATCTCCAGCCGGATCTTCTCGAAGCTCAGCCCCATCTTCTGCAGCACGGCCGATGCCACACCCTCCCCCTCGCGAATCAACCCGAGGAGAATGTGCTCCGTCCCGATGTAGTCGTGGTTAAACCGCTTCGCCTCCTCCTTCGCCAGGAGGATCACCTTCCGCGCCCGCTCCGTGAATCGATTGAACATGTTCAAGGCTCCTTCCGTTAGACTCCAAACCTTTCAGATTCGTGAAACGTGTAAAGTGTGAGGTGCACCATGACACCTGACACCTTACGCGTAACACCTAGCATATCGCTTGAATCAGCCCGCCGACCGCTTCGTGAGCCGCTCACGGACCAATGCGGCACGCTTGACGTCGCGCTCCGCCGCCCCCAACACCTTCCCCTCCAGCTTCTGGAGGTGCGCCGGCTGCGTCATGATAAAGAGATCGTTCAAGGTTGCCCGCTCCACGTCTTTGAGCAATCCCATGTCGACACCCAGTCGCACGGTCGACAGGAGATCGATCGTCTCGTGCGACGTGATGATGCGCGCTCCCTTCAGCGTGCCATACGCCCGCCAGATCCGATCCTCTAGCAACTCCCGGTTCTGCGCCAGCAGCGCCCGCCGCGCATTCTGCTCATGCTCGATCACCTGCAGAATCACCCGCTGCAGATGCTCGATGATCTCCCCCTCCGTCTGCCCCAGCGTAAACTGGTTCGAGATCTGGAAAAAGTTGCCGCTCGCCTCGGTCCCCTCGCCGTAGAGCCCGCGCGACGTCAGATTCAGCTTCGCGATCGCCTGTAGCACTTTGTTGATCTGCTTGGTCAGCACCAAGCTCGGCAGATGCATCATGACCGATGCCCGGATGCCGGTACCCGCGTTGGTCGGACAGCAGGTCAGATACCCAAACTCCTTCCGGAACGCAAACGTCAGCCGCTCACTCAACAAATCATCCGCCCGGTTCGCCCGCTCCCACGCCTGGTGAATACTCAGCCCCGATTGCAACGCCTGGATCCGCAGGTGATCCTCCTCGTTGATCATGATGCTGAGCATCTCATTACGGCTGAAGACGACGCTTTTGTGATCGGGATTGACGCCATGCTCGCGGCTGATCAGATGGCGTTCCACGAGAAACTGCCGATCCACCTCCTCGACGCCCTTGAGCCGCACGCTGATCGGATCATCCAGGCAACCGCTCTCGAGAATCGCCGCCTCGACCGAGTGCAGCACCTGCTCCAGCTGCTTCTTGTTCGCCCAGTGGGAGAACGGCACGCGTTCGAGATTCCGCGCCAGCCGCACCCGGCTCGACATGACGATCTCGGCCGATGGACCGGCGCCCTTCAACCACTCACTCTGTTGCCGCAGCAAATCGTTCAGTTCCATCTCAACCTCAACCCCAGACTCAAGACTCAAGTCCCAAGACTCAAGGAGAACCAGATGCTCAAGCACTCAGGTTCTAACTTGCGTCTTGAGTCTTGTATCTTGCATCCTCCTCTAGCTTTTCTTGGAACGCTCCAGTTCTTTGATCTTGTCGCGCAGGCGCGCCGCTTCCTCAAACTCCTCGTTCTGCACCGCCTTCTGCAAACGGTCCTTCAGCTGGCGCAGCTCTGACTTGGGACGAACCGACGCTTTGGGCGACGCTGTGCGCTCCGGCGTCTCCACCACCACAACCCCCGGATGCTTCCCGCTGTGCGACGGCGTCCCGTGAATCCGCTTCAGCAACGGCGTCACCTGCTCCCGAAACGCATCATAACACTGGCTGCAACCGAAGCGGCCGATCTTACGGAAATCGCCGTAGCTCATACCACAGTTAGGACATGCCACTCCCTTACCAACAGCAGAACCGGAACCACCCGTCTCACCCTCCATCGTCGGCTTGCCGAAATCCGCCAACCCCGATAGAAGATCCGCCAGACCGAAATGCTGCTCCATCTGCGCCCCCTTCTCGCGCGCACATCCCTCGCAGAGATGCAGTTCGGTCACCTTATTATCGATGATCTCGGTCAAATGAACCGTCGCCTGTTCCTTACCACACAGATCACAAATCACGCCTATACTCCGATTCGTGACACGTGACGAGTGACAGGTGACAAAGAGCAAATATCAATTGAATTTCCCGTCACTTGTCACCCGTCCCCTATCACTGGTTTCACACACGCACACCATCCACAGTCGTCCTCTTGCGGAAATCCGCCATGAGCGCTTTGGTGACACGACCCGGCTTGCCGTCGCCGATCGTCCGCCCGTCAATCTTCACCACCGGGATCACCTCTGCCGCCGTGCCGGTCAGGAATACCTCGTCGGCATTGAAGAGATCGTACCGCGTCATCACCGCCTCGTTCACCGAGATGCGTCGCTTGCGCGCCAGCCCCACCACACAGGCCGCCGTGATTCCGCACAACGCCCCGAGATGATTCGGTGGCATCAGCAACGCGCCGTCGCGCACCACGAAGATATTATCACCGGTGCACTCCGCCACATAGCCGGCCTGGTTGAGCATGAGCGCCTCTTCCGACCCATTGTTGATCGCCTCGATCTTCGCCATGATGTTGTTCAGGTAATTCAGCGACTTCACCTGCGGGCTGAGCGCCTCCGGGATGTTCCGGCGCGTCGGCACCGTCACGATCGACAACCCCTGGCGATACAGCACCTCCGGATACAGCACGATCCGATCGGTGATGATGAAGATCGTCGCCTGCTTGCATTTGCGCGGATCGAGCCCCAGATCGCCAACCCCACGCGTCACCACCAGCCGGATGTACGCATCCTTGAGCCCGTTCGCGCGCAACGTCATCCGCACGGCGTCGACTACCTGCTGCGGCGTCAGCGGAATCGTCAGCATGATCACGCGCGCCGAGGCAAAGAGCCGATCCACATGCTCGCGCAACTTGAAGATGAGCCCGCTGTAAACCCGGATCCCCTCAAACACCCCGTCGCCGTAGAGCAACCCGTGGTCGAAGACGGATACCTTCGCGTCCTCTTTCTCGTACAGCTTACCGTTCAGATAGACTTTCAACGCCCAGCCCCCTTGTCACACAACCACCATCGCCATCGTGCCCGCGTGCTTGCGCGCCCAAATATCCTGACACCGCCAAACGCACCAGCACCCCTGCAACCAGGCACGCTCTTACATGTTAACAACTTGTCCGTCGCGCAGTCGGATGATCCGATCGGCCGACGCCGCCAGATCCCGCTCGTGCGTCACCAACACCACCGTCTTGCGCCGGTGGCGCTGCGCCCCACGCAACAGCTCGATGATCCGCGCGCCATTGGCCGAGTCAAGGTTGCCCGTCGGCTCATCGCACAGTAACGCATCCGGATCGTTACAGAGCGCCCTGGCGATCGCCACCCGCTGCTGCTCGCCGCCGGAGAGCTGGTTTGGCCGATGCGTCAAGCGATCCGACAAGCCAACGAAGTCCAGCAACTCTTCCGCCCGCCGCCTCGACTCCCCCGCCCCCTGAATGACCGACGGCAACATCACATTCTCCAGCGCCGTCAACTCCATCAACAAATGATACGACTGAAACACAAAGCCGATACGGCGATTGCGCACCTGCGCCCGCTGCCGCTCCGACGCCGCCTGAAACGAGCGCCCATCAAACCGCACGTCTCCGGAGCCGGGCGGATCCAGCCACCCCAGCAGATGCAGCAGCGTTGACTTCCCCGCACCCGATGGACCGATGATCGCCACAAACTCACCTTGCTCGATCGTCAGCGTAATGCCCCGCAGCACGTCGAGCGTCTTGGCGCCGCTCGTGTACCGTTTGCACACATTAACTGCCTCGATCAACGCCACGGCTGCGTCCGAATCGTAACGGCGCGTCGAACCAACCTGACATCGTTAGCTGTGTCAGGCCTCTGCCCCTGCCCATTCCACCGTTCCGCCCCAATCAACCAACGGTGCCAGGTACCTGAGAACCCAACGGTGCCAGGCACCGCACAGCAACAACTCACGCTACTCATACCGCAACGCTTCGACCGGTTGCAGACGCGACGCCAGCCACGCCGGGTAGAGCGTTGCCACCAGGCTGATTGCAAACGCAGCTGCCACCACGGCGCCGACATCCGTCCATTGCATCGCCACCGGGAGTCGATCGATATAGTAAATCTCCTGCGGCAGCTGCACAAACTGGTAACGCTCCAGCAACTCGCACAGACCGATGCCGCCCGCGACGCCGAACGCCGTCCCAAGCAACCCGATCAACAACCCCTGACACGTGAAGATCAACCGGATCCCGCGGTGCGTCGCTCCGATCGCCTGAAGAATGCCGATATCCTTCACCTTCTCCAGCACCGTCATGATCAGCGTGCTCACGATGTTGCAACTCGCCACCAGCACGATCAACGCCAGGATCAGAAACATCACTGTCTTCTCAAGCTTCAACGCTCCAAAGAGATTCGCGTTCAAATCCATCCATGTTCGGACGAGATACTGATAGCCCAATGTCTGCACGAGCGCTCGCTTCACCCGCGACGCCGTCTCCAAACGCTCCAACCGCACGCCGATGCCCCCGACGATGCCGGGCGCTGACAGCATGGTCTGCACATCCGGCAGCGGCGCGAGCGCCAGCGTCGCGTCAAACTCGTACATGCCGGAGGTGAAGAGCCCGGCGATCTTCACCCGTCGCGGTTCCTGCAGCACCATCGGTGTGACCACCGCGATCTCATCGCTGAGCCACAGACCCAGTCGCCGCGCCAGCTCCGTGCCGATCAGCACCTCGCCAGCCTGCAGCTCAAACGTTCCATCGACGAGATACTGCGAGAGATCGGTCACATGCCGTTCGGCCGCCGGATCAATGCCACGCAGCACCACACCAACCGACTGCCCACGATGCTGCAACATCACCTGACCGGTGAGGAACGGCGCCGCAGCCGCCACGCCCCCCACGCCACGCACCGTCTGCAGCACATCGAGCGGATCGCCGATGCCCCCTTCACACTCCACGACGATATGGGCGTTCGTCCCAATGATCTTCGCCTGGAGCTCGTTGTCGAAACCGGTCATCACCGCCAGCACGACGATGAGCGCCATCACACCCAACGCCACACCGCCGATGGCGATCGTCCCCACCAACCAGACGAACCGGTCGCGCCGCTGCGAAAAGAGGTACCTCCGCGCCAGCCAGAACTCGTATCTCATGCGGCGACCACCCGTAAGTCCACCGCCCACCGCCCACCGCCCATAGCAAAACTGTTCACGCAACCGTCCTTACGATTGACCATGGACTGTAGACTGTGGACGCTCTTGTTTCTCCTCCTGGCGGAGCTGCGGGAAGAGGATCACATCTTTGATCGCCTCCTGACTGGTCAAGAGCATCGCCAGCCGATCGATGCCGATCCCCAATCCGCCGGCCGGCGGCATCCCGCACTCGAGCGCCTCAAGGAACCCCTCGTCCACCTGCCGTTCAGGATCCTCGGCAACCTGCTGCTCGAACCGCCGCCGCTGCTCGACCGGATCGTTCAGCTCCGAGTAAGCATTGGCGATCTCCATGCCGCCGATGAACAGCTCAAACCGCTCCACCAGCTCCGGCCGATCGGGCCGACTCTTCGCCAGCGGTGAGAACTCCGTGAAGAAGTCCGTTACAAAGACCGGCCGCCCCTCCTGCTCGCTCGGACTGATCAAATCCTCGACGAGCGACGACAGCGCAGAGCGCGTGATCTTCCCCTGCGCCTTCGACGCCTCGCTGAGCTCCAGCTTCGCACCAAGCCGATGCTGCTTGCGCCCCTCATCGAGCTTCCGCTGCCACACATCGAGCGAGTCGCCAGGACGAATATCAAAGAGCCGCTCCATCTGCTCCGCAAACGAACGACGCTCCCACGGCGGCGTCAGATCAATCTGTCGACCGCGAAACGTGATCGTCGTGCCAAGCCCCAGCCGCTGCGCCGCCTCGCAGACCAGCGTCTCCGTCAGCTCCATCATCACCTGACAGTCGGCGTACGCCTGGTAGAGCTCCAGCATCGTAAACTCCGGATTGTGGCGCGGCGACAACCCTTCGTTGCGAAAACTTTTACCAATCTCGTACACACGCTCGAAGCCCCCAACGAGGAGCCGCTTCAAGTACAGCTCCGGCGCCAGCCGCAGGAAGAGATCGGCGTCGAGCGCCTCATGGTGCGTGACGAACGGCTGGCCCGTGGCGCCGCCGGCTAGCGGCTGCAGCACCGGCGTTTCCACTTCCACGAAACCACGAGCGTCGAGAAACTCGCGCACCGAGCGCACCAGCCGGCTGCGCTGCAAAAACTGACCGATCACCTCCGGATTGCCGATCAGATCGAGATGGCGGTGGCGGTACCGTACCTCGATGTCCTTCAGCCCATGCCACTTTTCCGGCAACGGCCGTAAATTCTTCGCCAGCGGCGTCAGCGCCGTGACGCTAACCGTGATCTCACCGGTTCTGGTCTTGCAAAGCGTCCCGACGACGCCGAGGAAGTCACCAATGTCGAGCCACGCGTTACACTGGTCGAACGCGGCATCGCCGAGCTGCTCCGGCCTTAGCCACAACTGAATCTTGCCGGTCTGATCCCGCAGGTCGCCGAAGATAATCCGGCCATGCTGCCGCCTCGCCACCAACCGACCAGCCACCCGCACCGGCGCATCTTGTGCGTACGCCTCACGAATCTGACTGATGAGTTGAGGTTTGTCGAAACGGCCACCGTACGGCTCGATCCCCTGTTGTCGCAGCAGCACCAGTTTCTGTAACCGCTGCTGCATCAAGTCGTTGGCGACGTCCATAATGGTTGAATTACAGCGACGGCATTATAGAACCGGATCGTCGGAATGTCAACGAACACCATAAGTTGCGTCGTTTCTAACACTAAAGAACGTGCTGCGCGGCAAACCTCACAGAAACCCGACCCTTGACCTTTGATTTTCGGCCTTCGATGAACGCCACACGCTTCCTGCTCCAAGCTGCAAGTTGAGAGACTCGCGGTTCGATGCGGTGACTTGAAGCTTGCAGCTGAAAACTGGTACCAGATTGGTCATGAGGTCAACGGTCAAAAGTCAGATGTCGCTCTTCCGGATCGTCACCGAGGAGCGACGCGGAGTGTGGCGATCGCATAGCCGGGTACACCGACCCGGCGCCCGTCGCGATCCTTGACCTCATCCACAATCCGGCCGCAGGGGTCGATCACGCACGAGTAACCGGTGTTCGCCGATCGGACGACCCAGACCCCCTCCTCCACCGCTCGGAAGAGTGATGCCTGCGCATGCTGTTCGGCGGCACCGCTGCGATCGCCAAACCACGCGTCGTTGGTGATGTTGACGAGGAAGTCAGCGCCGCTGCGCCGCAGCCGCCGGACAATCCTCGGAAAGATATCCTCGTAGCAGATGAGCACGCCGAACTTCAGCTGCAAGCTTCCAGCTTCAAGCTGCAAGTGTCCAGCATCATACCCAGAACCGGAAACCGAGAGTTCCGATTCACCCCGCTGCTGTTCCTGACTGTTCGTCGATTGCTTTCGATCGGCATCTCGGGTTTCAAATCTTGTAGCTTGAAGCTTGTAGCTTGAAGCTTGTGTCCGCAGTTGAAAGACGGTGCAGTCGCGGCCAGGCGAGAAATCGCCTGTCGGTGGAATCCACGCCCGCAGCACCGGCAGCCGATCCTCAAACGGCACATACTCGCCGAACGGCACCAGATGCATCTTGTGGTGCCGCTGCAGCAGCGTACCATCGGGACCGAGCAGCACAGCGCTGTTGTAATATCGCAGCTCGGAGCGTCTCGACACCATGTCGAGCGTCGCTTCCCGCTCCGTCTCCTCCAGCTGCATCGACGGCGTCCCCACCAGCAGATAGCTTCCCGACAAGCGCGCCGCCCCCTGCACCGCATCGAGCAATCCCGGCTCCTCTTCCAGATACCCCGGCACCGATGTCTCCGGCCAGATCACGAGGTCCGACTGATCGTCTGCAACCACCCGCGTCAACACCATGTACTGATCGAGAATCTGCTGCGCGTACCGCTCATCCCACTTCTGATGCTGCGGGACATTCCCCTGCAATACCGCCACGGTGACCGGCTGCCCCTCGATCGGCTGCTGCAATCGCCAGTAGCCGTAGCTGAGACTCAGGACTAACACGACTGACGCAACAAGCAAAACGCCAGGAGTGCGGAACGAAGACTGTTTCGTTGCCCCAATGGGGTCTGGCGCCGAAGGTGTCTGACCCCTCCGGTAAGATTGCGGTGACGCGACGAGCCGCCAATCAGGGGGCAAACGACGAGCAACGAACAGCAGAAACACCTCGGCGATGGCGACGTTCACAAGCACGATGAGGAATGACACGCCGTACGCGGTGACGAGGTGCGCGATCTGGATCGCCGGCAGCGCGTGCCACTGCGAATAGCTCAACAACGCCCAGCCGAATCCGCTGAAGAGCCAGCTGCGAATCCACTCGAGCAACGCCCACGCTGCCGGGACTGCAAGCAAAAGCAAGACGTCCACCGTCCACCGTCCACCGTCCACAGAAAACGAGACACGAGATGTAGGACGCGAATCTCGAGTCTCAAGTCTCGGGTCTGGGTTCTCGAACGATGCACGACCTGCGACATGCGACGTGCGACGGGTTTGAATCCACGCGACGGCAGCAGCCCAGATCGCAGGATACAACGCGAGATAGAACGAGAGGATGATCCAACCGGATACCGTGACGTGCCGAATCCACTCGAGCGTCCAACCGAACGCCACGACACCGGCGAGATAGCCGTGGCCGAACGCACCCCAGATTGACGACCGGCACGCCACAAGCAGCAGTGAGACGAGCGCTACCCACGCCAGCCACGCCTGATGATACGGAGGAAACGCCAGCGCGTACATCGCGCCACTGAGAAGGGACGCGAAAAGACGTGGAGCGTGATTCGTGAAGCGTGAAGCGAGAAACCTGCGATCAAATACTCGAGCGCCCCAGCGCTTGCGCTCGATGGTCGAATGCTCCGTATCTGCGGTGCATATACGCTCTGTGCGTCCCGACATCTAAACCCTCATGCACCCCAGCACGCGAACACGCAGGCGCGCGATGAAGGCAGAATCTTACGCTTCACGAACGACGCTTCACGCACGACGGGTTTATTGTCCATGGCACTTCTTGTATTTCTTGCCGCTGCCGCAGGAACACGGATCGTTACGGCCCACCTTTGGGGTCTCGCGATGCTGCGGCTGAAGCTTCGATACCGGAGCTCTGCCAAGCGACCGCGCCGACGACGCGGTGCGCCCCCGCTGAGGCATCGTCACGCCTTCGAGCACTTCCGCACCCGCTGTCTCGGCCGTCGGAGTTGCCGCCGCCAGATCGCGCGCCGTCGTCGGCGACGACTCAGAATGAATAAACTCCTTCGGCACCGCATCGAAGACACCAACCACCCGCTCCGGCTCGACCGGCTGCACCTTGAGCATCAACTCTAGCGCCTCCTCCTTGATCGACGCGACCATCGTCTCAAACATCGCGAAGCCCTCGTGCTGATACTCGACGAGCGGGTCGCGCTGGCCATACGCCCGCAGCCCAATCCCCTCGCGGAGATTGTCCATCGCGTAGAGATGATCCTTCCACTTGGTATCGATCACGTGGAGCAGCACCATCCGCTCCAAATGCCGCATCCGCTCGACGCCGAGCGCCTGCTCCTTGGCGGCATACGCGGCCTTCACGCGATCCGACACCCAGTCGCACACCGCCTCGACATCCGGCGCCGTCTCCACCTCGCCCGCTCCCACCGTCACCACGAATCGCGACCGCGCCCATTCCACCAACCCCTTGACGTCCCACTCCTCCGGCGACTTCGACCCAAGATACGTCCCGACCGCTCCATCGACCACGTCATCGATCATCTCGCGAATATGTTCCGCCACCGCCTCCGCCGATCCCCTCAACACCCGCTGCCGCTCGGCGTAAATCACCTCCCGCTGCTTGTTCATCACACCGTCGTACTCCAAGAGCTGCTTGCGGATGTCGAAATTGTGCGCCTCAACGCGCTTCTGCGCCGTCTCGATCGCCTTCGTCACGAACGGATGCTGGATATCCTGCCCCTCCTCCATCCCGAGCCGATCCATGATCTTCATGATCCGGTCCGATCCGAAGATCCGCATCAAATCATCCTCGAGCGACAGGTAGAAACGCGACGAGCCGGGATCACCCTGACGCCCCGAGCGCCCGCGCAACTGGTTGTCGATCCGCCGCGACTCATGTCGCTCCGTGCCAAGCACATGCAGCCCGCCGACCGCCACCACCTGATCGTGCTCGCGCGCTACCTCCCCACGCTTCTGCTCGAGGATGGCCGTCCGCTCCTCGTCACCGACCGCCTTCCCGCCCTCCTCCATCTGCCGGATGATCTCCCCCGCCAGAAACTCCGGGTTGCCGCCCAGCAGGATGTCCGTCCCGCGCCCCGCCATGTTCGTCGCGATCGTCACCCCGCCTGCGCGCCCCGCCTGCGCGATGATCTGCGCCTCCCGCTCATGGTATTTGGCGTTGAGCACATGGTGCGGCACCCGCCGCTTCGCCAGCATCTGGCTGAGCCGCTCCGACTTCTCGATCGAGATCGTCCCCACGAGCACCGGCCGCCCCTTCGTGTGCAGCTCGGCGATCTCCTCCACCACCGCGCTGAACTTCTCCCGCTCGGTCTTATAGATGATGTCCGGAAAGTTCGTCCGGATGAGCGGACGGTTCGTCGGGATCGACACCACATCAAGCTTGTAGATCTTCTGAAACTCCTCCGCCTCCGTCGATGCCGTCCCCGTCATCCCCGCCAGCTTCCGGTACATGCGGAAGTAGTTCTGAAACGTGATCGTGGCGAGCGTCTGATTCTCCCGCTCGATCCGCACCTGCTCCTTCGCCTCGATCGCCTGATGCAGCCCGTCGCTCCAGCGCCGCCCCGGCATCAGCCGCCCCGTGAACTCATCGACGATCATCACCTCGCCGTCCTTCACCACATAGTCGACGTCGCGCTGATAGAGCACGTGCGCCCGCAGCGCCTGATTGATGTGATGCACGTAGTCGATATGCACACCGTCGTACAAGTTTTCTACGCCCAGCAACTCCTCCGCGCGCCGCACCCCGTCCTCGGTCAACGTCACATTGCGCGCCTTCTCGTCCACCTGATAATGTTTCTCCTTCTCCAGCCGCGGCACGATCCGATCCACCTGATAATACTTGTCGGTTGACTCCTCCGCCGGTCCGGAGATGATGAGCGGCGTCCGCGCCTCATCCACCAGGATGCTGTCGACCTCGTCGACGATCGCGTAGTTCGGCTCCCGCTGCACCATGTCCTCCACGCGGATCACCATGTTGTCGCGCAAATAGTCGAAGCCATACTCGTTGTTCGTCCCATACGTGATGTCGGCGCCGTACGCCTCCTGCCGCTGGCGCGGGTTCAAGCCGTGCTGGATGACGCCGATCGACAGTCCGAGGAACTCGTAGAGCGGCCCCATCCACTGCCGGTCGCGCCGCGCCAAATAGTCGTTCACGGTGACGACGTGCACCCCGCGTCCCGTCAACGCGTTGAGATACACCGGCAGCGTCGCCACGAGCGTCTTTCCTTCACCGGTCGCCATCTCGGCGATCGTCCCCTCATGCAGCACGACCCCACCGATCAGCTGCATGTCGAAATGGCGCATCCGCAGCGTCCGCTTGCCCGCCTCACGCGCCACCGCAAACGCCTCCGGCAACAGCTCCCGCAGCACCTCCTGCTCCGCCTTGTAGCGCGCTGTATCGCGAAGCCCAGCAGATACCGCTTGCTGGGCAGAGTCCTGAGCGAGCCCGTGGCTCGAAGCCGCGGAGCGAGTCGAAGGATCGACGCCCGGGAACCGCGCCAGATGATCCGCGATCCGCTGGCGGAACACATCCGTCTTCGCCCGCAGCTCCGCGTCCGTCAGCTTCGACACCTCCGGCTCCAACGCACTGACCCGCTGCGCCGTCGGCAACAGCTTCTTGATCGTCCGCTCATTCTGCGTTCCGAAAACTTTGCTGAGTAATGACCCGATCATCGTCTACGTTTCCTTCGCGTCACACCACACGCCGCATATCCCCCATGAAGCTAACCGCTTCGCCCACCAGCATCAAGTCCCCTGCCCGTCCTTACCGCTCCACCCCAACCCACCGACGGGGTCAGACCTCTCACTGCGGCCTGGCCGCTCGGCCTGAGGTCAGACCCCGTTGCTGCAACAATCCCGCCAGCTCCAAGCTTCGAGTAACTGCGACATTCGATCCTCGGCCTTCTACAATAAATCCCAGCATGTTCTTGTTCGAGCGAATCCCGAGTATCAGCGAGGGATGAGTCGAGAACCATTCGCGACTTACTTCTCGACTCCGTCCTTCGACAAGCTCAGGACTTCGCTCGAAGAATAACGAATTCGCCTTTCACTAACAACCGACGACTATCGACCGCCTTTTACTCCGCATTCCGAAATCCGTATCCCGCATTTCGTACGACCCACGACTTGCGACCGATTGACCACACCCGCTCCATCACGTCGATTCATCACGCCCGCCTTATCACACCGTCTTCGCACGCTCGCCTTTATTCTGCGCCGTCCACCGGAGGTACGCCTCCATGAACGGGGTGAGGAATTCGCCGTCGAGGACTTTGTCAGCCTGCGGGGTTTCGTGATCGGTGCGGTGATCCTTCACCATGGAGTACGGATGCAGGACATAGGATCGGATCTGGCTGCCCCACTCGATCTTCTGCTTCTCGCCGGAGAGCCTGTCGAGCGCTTCTCGGCGCTTGCGCTCCTCCATATCGTAGAGCTTCGACCGGAGCACGGTCATCGCCCGGAGCTTGTTCTGCCGCTGCGACCGCTCGTTCTGGCATTGGACGACGACGCCGGTCGGCAAGTGGGTGATCCGGACGGCGGAGTCGGTCTTGTTGACGTGCTGGCCGCCCGCACCGCTGGAGCGATACGTATCGATCCGCAGCTCGTCCTCCTTGATGTCGATGGCGATATCATCCCCGATCTCCGGCGTCACGTCCGCCGAGGCAAACGACGTGTGGCGCCGTTTGTTCGCATCGAACGGCGAGATCCGCACCAATCGATGCACGCCGATCTCCGATCGGAGGTAGCCGTACGCATAGTCTCCCTCGATCAGCACCGTCGCGTTGCGAAAGCCCGCTCCTTCGCCCGGCAGAAAATCGATCGTCTGCACGCTGTAGCCGCGTGTCTCGGCCCAACGCTCGTACATCCGCAGCAGCATCGACGTCCAGTCGCACGACTCGGTGCCGCCGGCTCCGGCGTTCAGCGAGAGAATCGCGCTGCGGCGATCGTTCGCCGACCCCAACAGTTGCTGCAGCTCGATCCGCTCCACATCACGCCGCAAGATATCGAGGTGACCGGCCAGCTCCGCCAGCTCCTTCTCGTTCTGCCCGTCGATCAGCGGCAGCAACTCCTGAAGCGTCGCCGCCTCCTTGAGCGCCTCCTGCCACGGCGTCCAGATATCCTTGAGCGCCTTGAGCGACTTCATCGTCACGTTGGCGCTGGTCGGGTCGCCCCAGAACGTCGGCTCGTGCATCCGGCGATCGGCTTCGGCGATCTGCGCCTCGATACCGGCGGCGTTGAACGACCCTTTCAGCAGATCGAGTCGCGTCGTCAATTGATCCAGTTGTGTCCGGAGATCACTCAGCAGTAACGGCATGGGCGGTATTGTAACACGTGCCGTAACGAGCGCTAGGTGGCAAGTGACAGAAGAGACGCCAGACTCGAGCCGCGAACCTCGAGCCACGAGCTTACACACACCATCTGGCAACAACGGGAAGGGGAAACACCGCAAGACACCGTGAACGCTATGCCTTAGTAGCCAAACGCCGCTGCAGCAGAATCATCTCTTCGGAATACTGTTGCTGAATGGCGGAAATCAGATCGTTCAGCGTCATCCGTTGCAACGTAGCAAAATTCAACACGTACAGTGCTAGATCATCGCGCTCTGACAAACCGAAATCCGAGAGCTCCCCGATGAAAATCACGCCACCGGTTTCGATGAGATGCTGGATGTCAAGCGTTGTCGACTGCAGCACTACCGTCGCCCCGTTCGCCTCCAACTGTTGGATGTACGCCTGGTAACGCCCATCTGCCTCTGCCTGCTGCGAGACCAGGAACGTCACCTGCTGCAGGTATTGGCTCAACCGTTGGGAAGCGCCCGAACCGTTAGTGCGCACAACCGCGGCCGCTGATGCGGAACCCGTCGATGGCCTATCGCTGACCGGCATGGCTTCCACCTCTCGCGATCCGCCCGCGGTAGCTACAGTCACCGTCATCGGCAACGCCGCGCCGAGTATCGGGTCGGCAGTGGTGCCAGCCGCTACGCCCAGAAGAAGTAGGAAGGTGAGGTTGCCGAGCAGTTTGGTGAGGCGCTCGTCTTGCCAGTTGTGCTTCAACCAAGCAACTACCTTAGCTTCTTCCCTCCGCTCTAGCCTCCTAAGCACCTCCTGAAGTAACGCTGGCTTGTCCACACTCACCGGCGCCTTTTTCAGAAACTCCGCTGCGACGTGCTCCCCTGTGTAGGAATCGGCATCGAAGTGTCCCAACACCGCATTCACTGACACCCCCGCTGCTGCTTCGGGCGTTGGCTGATCCCTCAGCGCGCTCTCGATCTGGTTAACGACCCTCCTCATAACGGCCGGATACCAATCAAACGAGCCTCCCGGCGGTTCCGAGGACACCCCGGGACGACCGCTGACACGCTCCAGAGCCTTAAGCAACGTGATACTTCCCACCATCTGCGCGACACGCCCATGAAACCCACGCTCGCCCAACCAAGCCCAGACACGCGCCCCTTGATCGGGAAGCTGTGCCAGCTGCTCCTCTACTAACTGTGCCTTAACGCCTGCCGGTGTGCGACCGAGAATCTCGAGCTGTTGGTGAAGTCCATTCCCAGCATGCGCCGCATCCTGCCATATCTCATCCATCTCAAGCGCAATCCCCGATGGAACGCGCAGTTGGTTATTCAAAAAGCGGATCCAAACCTCCACCGCCTCTGATTGCTCGGGCGTAGCAGACCCCACCGCTCCATTGACACTCGACACCTCCTGCATCTGCATCACCTGAACAGTCGTTGTTCCAACTCCCGCGACAAGCAATTCCTTCCCGCTCGCGATGCTCTGCAACCAGTCAGCCTGTTGGCTCACTAACCCCATGACCGATGACGCATCGAGCCACTGGGTATAGTGGGGAACGGGTGGCTGATCAGAAACATCAGGCACACGATACTCATGAGTGCCCCGCACCAACAACCGCACCATCAGACCGCCGCGCTGCTCCACCGCTCTTAAGAACGTCCCGATGGCTGCCCGGCCCTCAGGACTGCTGAGTCGCTGCGCCTCCAGAACGAAGCCGCGTACAAACGCGCTGGCCACATGAGATCCTGTCACTTGGTCGCGGTCAATACCCCGTAGCAAACTCAAAGCGTCTCGAAACTTCAGCAATATCCCGGTGTTCAACTTCAGCACCGGTTCGAAGTGCATCGTGTCGCAGATCACCTCTGGATCAATCACCGCCATATCGTGCTGCGGATCAGCATCATCCCGCACCACGATGTTGCCACTGTCAACATCGCCATTGCGCAACAACACCGCTACTGCCGCCCACCGCCCCATTTGCTCGGCGCGCCGCAGCAAAGCATCCCCAGGCAGCTCGTCCTGCGCTCCGAACAACAACCACCGCTTCGATCCCTTATCTCCCAGATCATGTCCTGGCAGTAACGCCCGCCATCCGAATCCCTCGCCTGGATTCCTTGCCAATGACGGTGGGGCTGGAAGATCCAACGCCTGGCAGAGCTCGTTCACAAGCCCCTCGGTCTCCAGCAACGACCCCCTGTCTTCCAACAGCTCCGGCGACGGTCTATACACTCGGTGTTCACCAGAATGCCCGGCCGCAACTACCCGCGTCTGGTCAACGAACGCGATCGGGGATCCCAGCTCCCCACGAATGCGACGCACGTAGTACGCGTCGATCACGTTGAGCGCCACACGCCGTGTCTCATCGGCAGACAGCTCCGACGTCCGCACTCCTGCCACCTCAGCCAGATCAATCTCAAACCGATCGGCTTTCGCCACCACTTGTTCCCCGTCCGCCTCCCGATCCAGGTAGCGCACTGTCACATCAACCATCTGACCGTTGATAGTCATCGGCTCAATCGCCAAATAGACATGCTCATCCCCCATGACACCTGTGGCGATGGGTTCCGGCAGGACCCCAAGCGACTGCATCGCTCGCTCATACGGCGGCGTATCCCACATGCGCCGCTCTCCCATCGACGTAACCTGCACGCCGGGCGCTACGGTCATTGATACCGCAGCGCTGAGATGCAGCGCAGGTGTGCCGTGCGACATCAACAACCCCAACCCGATGCCGATGATAAGCAGCGCCGCCGCGCCGAAGATCTGCTGCAGACTGGCATCGTTGGCGTGCGCCGCCAGCCACTGGCGTACGCGCTGCCCGGCAGTCGGGCGCTTCGCCTCAAGCTCCGCCAACGCCTGCGGCAGCAGTGCCTGCCGTTGATCACCAGCGCCCTGCACCACCGCCACCGCTTCGGAACACACCACACCCAACTGCTGCATCACCTGATCCGACGGCAATGACTGCCAATCGTCACCGGACCCCAAAGGCAACATCGACAATTCCCTTACGACCGCAGCCATCGCCCACTGCTCTCTGAGCACCTGATGATCGCCGGTGCGCAGCGCTCGATACCGTTCGATCAATATCTGAATCTCCGCATCAGGCAGATTCGCCGACTCAGCCAGCAGTCGAATCAACGTCTCCCCCAGTACCTCCGGCTGATCAGTCATCCGTGGCAGATACATCCCACGGAACGCTCCCTCCTGCCGGGCCACCGCACCGCGGAAATCACTGGCCTGACCCGTCGGCTCCGGCTCCACCAACCAGATACGCCCCCACGCCTCGAACACCTCCAGATACGTGCGCAGCTCAGACGGGCTCTCGATCGACAGGAAATCATGCACGGCAGCGTAGGTCGCCGGGAACGCCCGGCGGAGCGCCTCGCGCTCGCTCAACCGCCCCACTCGACCATCGGCATACGCCTGCTCGACCAGCCCCATCTGCGCCTCATCCACCGGACGAGCAGCTGCCAGCGCTCCTTGAAACAACTTGTCCGTCACCTTCCCCATACCACGCCGCTCCACAAATTCAAACAGCGCGGCTACCTCCCGCATGGACAGTCGCCCGAACGCACGCTCGGCGAGGAACGGCTCGAGCACCAGCTTCCACCAAACGTAACTCATCTTACCCCGCATACCCTTGGCATCTCCAGAAGACGCCGCGGCTAACTGTGGATCGATCAAATGCCAGTTGGGGCCACCGTTCCCAAGCACCACCTCATCCGACTGCCCCTGACGCGCACCCAACGTGAGATAAAACAACTGCGGATCTTGCTGCCAGTCGGCTGGCGGGTAGCCCTTGCTCGGCTGATCCTTCATGACCATCAGCAACTCGTCATCCACCGCGTCCATCGTATACGGCAAGCCATTCTTCCAGACCACCAGATACGACCGGCTCAACGACCACGGAGACGCCAGTGCCCGCGCCTGGCGATCGGTCGCTAGCAACACCGTGCCGCTGGCCGCATCATGCGCGGGCGGCGAGTCCCACACCACCGGCCGGATATCATCCCACCCAACCAGCTGCACCACCTGGTCAACCTCCTGCTGTAGCGCAGCGACATGCGACGCCAATGACGGCTGAGCTACTGATAACCGCCTCCACACTTCGCCTGGATCGTTGAACCAAACCCCCTCCTGGATCGACTGCACAAGCGCCTCTTCGACGTACCAATTGATGAGCTCATCGACTGACATCGCTTGCATGTTCGGCGGATCACCATAGACAGCGGACATTGCGGCGAAAAACGGATGCTGCAGCAGCTGGTCACTCTCAGCGGGAAAGGCTCCAACGATCTCCTCCATGCGCCGACGGAAATGATGGATCAACGCCTGATGCATCCGATCGCTGAACTGCGCATGCAGGCTCTCGTGATAGCCGATCATCCGCTTGACATCTGCCACTCCTTCAAAACGTCGAGTCGCATCGCCCTGCTCCGAAGCCATTTCATTGAGCGCATCCTGCGCCGCCATCCATACCCGATTCACAACGACTTCGTCATACTTCCCGATACGCAACACCTCATCAATGAAATGCACCCGCCCTTGCGGATCCGTCCACGCAAGCCCGTATTGCTCGACCAACTCCGCCAATCCAGCGAAACGATCCTCCAACGCCTGCAGCTTCGCCTTGAACGCCCGCCACACCTCGACGCGAAACCGGTTCGGCCAGCGCGTCTCCCCATCCAGCTCTACAGCCGGTGGCGACGGCGGGCCAAGCGCCTCATCGACTGCCGCATGTATCACTCCATCCTGCGTCGAACCCCGCACCTGCTGCAGCATCGCTCTGTCATTGCCTTCGATCGTCTGCCCACCCACGCGAATCGCCCACGCCAAATGACCGATCAACCGCACCGCTTCCGCCGGATCCCGATCCCCCTCCGTCCGCTCCACCCACGTCCGCAACCGCTCCCGCGCAAACGCCCCCACCACCGCCGTCGCCATCTCGCACACACGATCATGCACAGGCGCCGCCTCCTGCAACTGACACACCAGCGCGATATCCTGCTCCTGAAGCTGTGTCCGTAGAGCGGCACCGCGCTCCAACTGCACAAGGAACGGTGCCGCCTGAGGCCCTTTCCGCAACGCCTTGGATATCCCCAACCACTTTTGCACCGCCCCGCGCCAGCTCTTCAACTCCGACGACTCCACCGACGGCTGGAGACGCGCCATCTCCGTTTCAGCAGCAGTTCTCACCAATAGATCGTCCAATCTGTCCTCACCGAGAGGTACCTTCTCACCCGCTTTGAGCCCGCCTGCCGCCCTCCATATCGTCTCCAACAGACCCAACCGCTCCGCCACAGAGCGCGACTCATCACGTGCCATCAACCGCACCGCCTCCACGATCGGTTGGCTCCCGTACACCGCAACGCGCCGCGCTTTCACATTAAGATTCGACCACCACAAGAGAAGCGGAACCGCCATCATCCTGAACGACTCACGGGCATGATTGCAGAAATCCTGCGCCACCGGCACTGGTCGACCGACCGCCTGCGCGAAATCCTCCATCGTCTCGCCGCCAAGCTCGATCTTCTCCACCACACGAGCCAACAACACCGCTGCCGCCTCCGCCTCCCGCGAGTCGGCCATCGGCCCCGTCAACCCGTCAATCACCGAGCCAGCAGCGACCACCGTCGCCGGCCGCAGCCCGTAGCGCTGCTCCCCCTGATCAACCCACTGCTGTAGCAACGTTCGATCCACGCGACGGCGGGCCACCGCTGACATGTTCCGCCGCACATCCTGAAAGAACTCCAGTTCCTCCCCCTCCAACCGCGCCGCGAAGAGTCCCGCTCTGACCAGCATCTCGTCAATCTCCCGCTGCTCAGCCAGCGACAGAAACTCCCGGATCCCTCCCAAATCCCTCACAGCACCCCACACCGGAGCCAGCGGAGGAAACGTGGGATCGCCCAACGGCTCCATCGCCGCTGACGGCTCCCCCATCCACCCGATGAGCGTCTGCCTTCCTTGCTTGTACAACCGCTGTCGCTCCTGCTGCCGCGCCATCTCCACCATCGCCCGCAACCCTCTACGGGCTCCCTGCACCTGCTTCACCAACCCCCGCATCGAAGCCGATGTGCTGTCCTGCGGAACAACCTCCTCCACCCGTCCAAGCAACGTCTCTATCTCAACGGCAGCCTCCAACGGCTGATGCGACGCCCCCCCGTACTCGACCGGCCGCTCAGCCAGAATCGGCTCCGTCAACTTCCTCACCGCCAAGCCGATACGACGCACGTCGATTGCCCCCCCACCCACCTGCTCTTGCGTCAACGCCACGAGCGTCTCGTACGCCGAAGCTGGCGTCATGGCTTTCATCTCTCGATCCACTCGCACCACCCACTCCAACCGTCCCAGCAGCGTCGCTTCGACCGTATCCATCTCGCCCTTTGACAACGCCTCACGCAACACCTTTTCCCGATCGGCCGGACTGGCACTACGCAACCACTCCACGATCTCCACAACCGTCCCGTCCGACACACGACCCGAAGCCGCGTAACAATACTGCACGAACGTCTCCCACGGTTTTGCCACGTCACGCGCCCCAAGCGCCTGCACTAGATGGACCAAGATTGTCCGATGGACAACGACAAAATCTCCGAAACCCGTCTCCAGCGCAGACCGTCTCAACATCGTACTGGCTGCCCTGAGCGCCGCGCTGACAGCCATGCCGTATGCACCGGACGACAGCTGCTCTCCTCGGAGTGATTGAGCCGCCAAGCGCCCAGCGAATCCCACCAAACCCTGCTCAAGATGTTGAATATTCGCCGTATCGCTGCTACGCACAGCCTGTATATCCAATGCGACGGACTTCCGCTTCGGCTTCCTCTGTGCGGTAGGCGCAACAGGCAAACCATCCTGTGGATCGATGGCTATGCGCCCCTGCACCATCAACGAGGTCAGTACCAGTAGCACCTCCTGCAACATCCGTTGGTCACCAGCCAAATCACACGATGGCCACTCGCGACGACCGGCCGCCAGCCGATCCGCCGCCAACCACCCGAAGACACGAGCCCTCAGTCCGACGTCAAATGCCGGGTCGGCTACCAGCAACTCCCACAACACCCGCTCCAAGTCATTTCCCGGCCCATCACCCGGTTCAGCTGAAGGCCATGCCGATAACGCCAATGGCGCCAGCTGCGGTGTCATACACCACCTACCGCTTTTCGCGGACAGCCCTGTCCTGGTTGTTAGGATTTCCTCAACCGCAGCAGCCTCTACCTCTAGTTGCAAATCTGGCTCCGCTGCGTTCCCGTCCACCGTCTCTGCTGAAGAGACCATCTCCACTTCGCTCTCTTTCGTTGCAATCAGCATCCGCGCCATCACCTGACCCAATGCATCGAATAGCGGCGATGACCTAGGCTCCGTCTGAACACCCGACAACTCCCGCTGCATCAAAGCCCAGAACGCCGGATGCAACACCATCACACCACCTGGCGCGTCATCCGGAAACAGCCCCCATTGATCGCGATACAGCCACACCGCAGGAACCCCCTCCGTCCCCGCACCGCGCTCAGGCAACACCCCCATGTAAACGGCCAGACCAACGAGCGCCGGAAACCGTTCGCGCAATACCTCTGCCAGCGATGCCTCCAAACTCCCATCCACGCGCTGCAACTCTCGGCCCGGCAGCTGTTGCAAGCTCTGCGGCATCCTGCGAGCAAACTTCTCAGTTTGCAAGCTCACAGCCTTTCCGCTGCGCGCACTCAACGCCAGCATGACGGAATGATCGGACGGCAGGAATGCCTGGCTGAGATAGTGAATCGGAGCGAGCGCGCCCTCGTCGGTGCGTCGATGCAGCTGGCGCCCCAGCCGCCGCATGAGCTGCCCCATACCGGCACCGAATTGCTGCCCGATCGCCATGCCGACAAACACCGAACGTCCTTCCTGCTCCAGCCAGCGGAGAAAATCCACGCTCTCCTGCTGACACTGGCGTAGCGCATCGCTATCTTGTGCGGTCTCGCCAGCCCGCTGGATGATCTGCATCTGCAAGCCAGCGAATGCGGCCCTCTCATACCCAGAAGAGAGCAATTCCCGTAACTCCACAAGACTCGTCAACCGACGATCAGCCCCGTGCTGCTCCCGCAGACGCCAGCACACCTCAGCCGCATGCCCCATCATCGCGCTGAGCTGCGTAGCACCCCCTCTCGTCCCAGCTGGATCCGGTGGCCACACACCGTAGCATTGGAGCTCTCGGACATACGCGGCAATACCATCGGGCACCGTCGCATCAGGAACAACCTGCCGGTATTGGTTGGCAAAGTCGATCGCCATCTGAGCGAACGCATTGAGGTCCCTGAGCGCTTCCAAATTCTGCTCCATCTGCTGGATCGCACCAAGCAACGCGCCCTTCCCAGATGCCGTGCCGACAAACTCTACATAAAATTGATATCTTTCTCTGTCACCCAGTGCTTGAGCCTGCTGCCGTAACGCCTCATGGATCTCGGCGACATCCTGGAATGCCCTAGACTGTGCCTCGCCACCCGTGTAGCTCGACAGCGTCAATGCTTCGAGAGTCTGCCGAAGACGCCTGAGTGAATACGATTCACCGGGCAGCAAAACATCGCGTACAAACACCTGAACACCATCGGCAAAATCCCCTCGCCCCTCTGCCACATGACGATCAGCAAATGTCTTTGCCGACCAGGTGTACTCATTCATCTTCTCCGTTGCTAGCCGATCCTGCGCCCCTTCATCCTTAGACCCACCGTGTGACCATGGCAGCATCTCAGCAGCGCTGGCTGTCACAACGACCTCCTTGACGCCTGCATCCCATTCTGTCTCAGGCATCACCCGTGCTCGCAGCATCTCCTGCAACTGGGTCAGCTCGTCGCGCATCGCATCGAACGGCGCGACAGAAGGCTCCATGGCATCGACAGCACTGACCACTTCGATAGCCACCTGTGGATCAAGCTCATGCGCTGCGGCGAACAGCTCTTGCCAATGCGCCGCGCCAACGACCACCCCCAAAACGAGCAGCGCCACCATCACGCCGATGATCCATTTGGCGCGCTTCGATAAACGTCCGGATGTCTGAACTCCCACGAACTCTCGGCCTTCGGGAGCGGATCGCAACAACGGCGAGCTGCTCGCTGGCCTGACCGTGGCAAACGACTCCGGCGCGACCATCGCGTGCGATACGCCACTCGCCCGCGCCACCGCAAACCACTCCTCGATCGATGCCGTCTTCCCCTCCACGAGCCGATGATACAGCGCTTCGTCCAATGCCCCAGCGGCGGTCGGGGTCACCACCACGTACGGCACCTGCCGTTCACGCAGTAGCGCCGTCATCCCCTCCGTGTGAAAGCCACCCGCGATGAGAAGCACAGCATCTGTCTGCGCTGCGGGGCGCGCCTGCCCCTCGCCTCCCGTCGCCTGCTCCTGCACCCACCGCAGTGTGTTGTCAACCATCGCTCGGTCACGTTGCTCGGCAAGCTCATAGAACCGCTCGATCGTTGGCAAGAAAGCATCCACTACCGATAGTTCGTCCTCCACGCGATGACCATGCGCGGCACAGAATTCGACGATCGACGCGAAGGAAGAGCGTTGTTGACGGTACGCAGCCAGCTGCACGCGGGTCAACGTCAATCCGATCGCATCGATGAACAGACGATGCGTTCGGCATAACGTCCACCACGCTCGCTCGTCATCGGTCTGCGCCAACCGATCACCCAGCGTAGCCATCAGCCGATCAAGCTCTGCCATGAGCGCGTGCGTTTGCAACGAGCGGCTCTGGTGCAGATACTCGGCAAACACCTGGACGGCCGGGTACTCCTCAAGCGCCACTCCGGACTCCGCAGCCAACTGTGTCAGCCGTTCGAACGCATACGCCGTACCCACCTGACCCGCCTGCAACCGTCGCAGCAGCTCAGCTAACGCCGGCGCTTGTGCTCGATGCCCAGCCGCCTGCGCGGCCTCGGTGACCGCCTGAACGAGCGCCTGCTGCTGCCGGTGGATCTCATCGCGCAACGGCAACGCTTTTTCCATCGCTGCCAAGCGCAGTAGCTGAACGACGTTCGGCGCCAGCGCGTCGGCATCAACGCCTATCCGTTGGGTGATTGCTAACAGCCGGCTGGCGTAGTCCGGCAACGCCAATGTTCCCTGCTCGAACCGCCGCTCATCAAGGAGCAACGCCTGCAATGATTCATGCACCACCGATGCCTCGATCGACCTCAGCGCACCGCCAACCGCCTCCAACGCCTGCTGAACCGCCAGCTGACGCGCCAGCGCCGATCGAAAGACCTCCAGATCTTCGGTATACAACGCTGGATCATCCACTCCCTGCATCGCCACCGGCAACTGCTCTACGATGGCTTGGTACTCATGGCCGGTCATTTCTCCCAACTGCAGAAACGTCTCAGCGACACGTGTCCGCAGCTCCTTATCCTGTGGGAACTGCTGGAAGAACTCGAGGTCAAACGGATCGGCCGCTCCCTCCGACGCCACGAACCGGACGTTGTACGTCTTGAAGAGATGCTGAAGTATGTTTCCTTCGGCCTTCTGCGCTTCCGGTTGGGTGTGAAGATCCTGCAAAAGGATGACGGTTGGCCGTGATCCTGGTGACGGGGGACGAGTGACCAGGGACGGAACGGCATCGCCAGGGGTTTCGTCGCCCACCACCTGCCCCTCGTCACGGGTGTCCGGTTGCCACACCTCGAGGATTTGACCATCCTCCTGGGGGATGTTGAGGGCTGAAAGGTCTTGGAGACTAGCCAAACTCAAAGGTTTGGATGGTACGACAGACGATGCCCCGTGGTCAGTGGACGGTTTCTCTTTACCCACCATCCCCTGTTTGGCATTTAGCTCTTGGAGATTCCGTTGGCGGACGGCGCCATGAGAGGCCTGCTTACCTGCGAAGATGGATTTGGCGGAAGGCTGAGCCAAGAGATCGGGGGCTGGCAGACAGAGCATGAGCGCCAGGCCCGCGGCGATGCCTCGATAAAACATCTGAAGGTTTGACTGTGATCGTAAGGTCATGGTGTAGTTGCAATACGACTATTTTAAACTACTGAATAAAGTATGCCACACAACTAGTTCAGACGTAAGGGGCTTTAGCAGAAATTCCCTTGGAAGGATTCAAACGTCCGACGCAGGATCCGACCCGAAAGCTTCCCAGGAAACCGGACTCCTTGGGTTCAAGATTCTAGTGCAACACCCGTATCCTGTTGGGCGACAACAGGCGAAAGGAGTTGCACATGGTCACGTACACACATCTCAGTCTGGCGGAGCGCGAGGAACTCAGCCGTTTGGTCGCCGTGGGGGCTGGCGTTCGCGCTAGCGCCAGATCCCTGGGGCGAAGCCCCAGCACGATCTCCCGAGAACTGCGCCGAGCCCAGTTGACACCTGTCACGTACCGCGCCACGGTGGCCCACCAACATGCCCAAGGCCAGGTACAGACGCGGGGCCCCCGACGAACGCTCGACCGGTATCCTACGCTCCAAACGGTGGTCTTCGGCCAACTGGCGCAGGGCTGGTCGCCCGAACAGATTGCCCGGCGCTTGCCGCTGCGGTATCCTACCGACACCACGATGCGGATCTCGCACGAAGCGATCTCTACCTACCGGTACGTCCTGCCGCGCGGGGCGCTGCGGCGGGAGCTCCTCGCGTACCTCCGGCAGCGACGCCCCCCAGCGGCGGCCCCGTGGCCAACGAGCCCCGCGACGGGCCCCGCTCCCGTCGCTGTTCAGCATCGACGAGCGCCCCGCGGCGGTGGCCGATCGCACCGTCCCCAGCCACTGGGAAGGTGATCTCGTGATGGGTCGGCGTAACGCCTCGGCTGTGGGCACGCTCGTCGAGCGCACCACGCGGGCGACGCTCCTGGTGCCGCTGCGGGCCAAGGACGCCCGCGCCGTCCGCTTGGCCTTTGCCCGGGAGCTGCGCACGCTGCCCCAGCAGCTGCGCCAATCCATGACGTACGACCAAGGCACGGAGATGGCCGAGCACCGGCTCTTCACCAAAGCCACGCGGATGCGCGTCTACTTCGCCCATCCCCATAGCCCGTGGGAACGGGGCACGAACGAAAACACCAACAGCCTCATCCGGCAGTGCTTTCCGAAGGGCACGGACTTCAGCCGGGGTGACACCGCAACAGATCAAGCACGTCCAGTGGTTGTTGAATGGGCGCCCCCGCAGGGTGCTCCAGTGGCGGACGCCCGCGGAGGTCTTCCCGGTGCTGTTGCACTAGGCACTTGAATCCGCCCTCAAGCGACAAGGTTCAAGGCACAAGGACAATCTATCTCTGAGGAAAATGGCACGCTACCTAATCTCAATACTAATTGTGTCTTATGGCTTCCGCCTTGAGTCCGATCTTTCGATATGACTTGTGGCTTGCAACGTGCGTCTCGAGTCCAATATTGTAGTCTTACTCTTGGCGATCACACCCGCCCCCAGCACCGGATCCGGCGGACAGCAGATCCGTCTCCCGCACTGCTCCAAGAGCCTCTAGCGGTTCGACAACTTGGTTTTGCCAGGGGGCTCACTCGAGTGCTGAGCGCGATTGACTGCCTGCCAAACCCATCAGGCCAACCGCGTCGAAGCGCTAGGCGGAATCCTGGTAGCGCTGCAACACGAGGCAGGCGTTCGCGCCGCCAAACCCGAAGCTGTTCGACATCACCGTCTGGAGACGCGCATGATCCCGGCGCGCTGTCACAATCGGCATCCCCACAGCTTCCGGGTCCAACGCGTGGATATTGGCTGAGGCAGCGATGAAATCTCCTTCGAGCATGAGGAGGCAGTAGATGGCTTCATGGACTCCCGCCGCACCGAGCGAATGGCCTGACAGCGCCTTGGTGGAACTGATGGCGGGCACCTCGTTGCCGAAGACGGCTTTGATCGCCTTGAGCTCGATGATATCGCCGACGGATGTCCCAGTGCCGTGCGTGTTGATGTACTGCAGCGGTCCTGCGATGGTCGCCAGCGCCTGCCGCATGCATCGCGCCGCGCCGTCGCCGGATGGCGCCACCATGTCGCACCCATCAGAGGTAGCGCCGTACCCGACCAGCTCCGCAAAGATCCTGGCCCCTCGGGCACGGGCATGCTCAAGCTCCTCCAACACCAGCACCCCGCCGCCTCCGGCGATCACAAATCCATCCCGCTGCGCGTCATACGGACGAGAGGCGGCCTCCGGCGTCCCGTTGTACTTCGAGGAGAGCGCGCCCATGGCATCGAAGAGCATGGCGAGCGTCCAGTGTTCTTCGTCACCACCACCGGCGAAGACGATGTCTTGCTGACCCCACTGAGTGAATCTCCACGGCCTCAAGGCCGTGGCTGCTCTTCGCCTGTGGCATAACGTCCGCATTCTCGCGGATATAGCGCTTCACCGCCGCGTAACGCTGCCCGCCCACCGTCTCGGCAACGTAGCCGTC